>Ga0172380_10001569_pt1 | contig 38951 bp, 49 predicted proteins | sample Leawe162metaG_FD_119747 | JGI IMG/M metagenome (GOLD analysis project Ga0172380, IMG submission 119747) | Leachate microbial communities from a municipal landfill in Southern Ontario, Canada - Leachate well 162 metaG | ecosystem: Engineered > Solid waste > Landfill > Unclassified | place...
CAAACTGTCCATTGTGTTGGGAGTAGCCCACAATAAAGACTCTGTTTCGTCTGTGTAAGGCTCCCACGTCAACCGCTCCGTAAGTACACCATCCAACAGCGTACCCCAGCGCGGCCAGGTCACTAACAATGCCGTTGAAGAATCTCCCTCCATCAGAGGAAAACAACCCTGGGACATTCTCACCGACAAACCATCGGGGCTTAAACTCCCTAAGAATACGCCGGACTTCCGGCCATAAGTTACGCTCGTCACTAGAGCCTTTACGCTTTCCTGCAACCGAATGAGGCTGGCAGGGGAAGCCCCCGGAGATGATGTCAATAGTGTATCGTCTGAATTCAATGCCGCCCATATCCCCAAACCATCCTGCTTCCCGTTCATTTGATTCTTTATCGCAGCTTCGGTTGATACCCCCATGTTCCGACCTCCATTCGTTCCCGCCGTTGGCAATAATCTCTTTTTGTTCCATTTCGGGCTTGGGGTTACTCTCCCCAACAATAAAGTTGCTTCCTGTTCCGTTATCGTCCCGTCCTGAACTTTGCTGTAAATCGTTTCCTCGGCCCCCGTTCCTCCGTTCAATCCCCTTGTTCTCGGAGTTGGATATAATGGCTTGGATTCTTTCTTTTGTGACATTTTTCACGTCCTCGATAATCGGTATATCCGGCCAGTGTTTCTTTAGGACTTGCTGGCAGTATTTATCACGTTCTACAAAACAGACAGTCTCTATTCCGGCCGCGTCACTGGCAAGATCATCACCACCGATTCCTGAAAAGAGACTTAGTTTTCTCATATCAAATCCTGAACTTTATTTATCTGCTGGCGCACCCCGCTTCAAACGGGCACCAGTCGCATTCTTCACTTCCACAGGTATAACTCTCACCGCAACCATAGCATGATGGGCAGTGACCGCGCTCGTAGGGGATAATCTCATTTCCGCACATCTCGCAGAACTCCCTATCATCATCACCGTTATCGTCCATCAGGTTGTCAAAGTCTTTTTCGATTTCCTTTATTTCGTTTTCCATCTTTAAACTCCGTGATGCTTATTTACTAAAACCTTTCTTGAAGGTTTCTTTCTACCGTAATAATCGTATCGTTATGGCCGGAACCATGAGCAATAAGTAAAATCTCCTCGAGTTGAAAACCACGCCCTATACCAAAACCCTCACTATTCCAACCAAAGGAAATAGCAAGACTACCAGGTATTAATTTCCTTGAGAGAATGTCTTTTAATTCCGTCCATCTTCCACAAATTTGACCGTCTCGCATAGTGAACTTTCGCCCGATGTTTTCATATACCCGTTTACATTGTTCCAGTGAATATGGCGGGTCAAATAAAATGCCATTATATTTTCTGTCATCGAGTTGTTTTGCAAATTCAGTAGCTTCAAGATGGTATGTTGTTTTCCTTTCAGGGTTTATATCGTTTGTAATTTCAGCAGGGCTATTCTCTCCGGCGAACGGGTCAATCCATCCTCTACCATCACCAACATACCGCTTTAAAAGAATATCAATAGGCGGTATTTTGAATGTCCATTTATCTGGCATTGCCCAAGTCCTCGAGATATTCAAACTAGCTCTCCTTAAATTACCTACCTTATTTCGCTTTAGTTAGCTTTAAGGCTACCCGCCCTGGGAGCGGTACCTATTTTACTCTGCCTATGACCGCCCATAAAAACCCCCGTCATTATGAGCGGATAAGATAGAGTACCTTCTTTCTCCGGCTTTAAGCCCTACCGGTGGCTCTCTTGAGATATCCCAGCAGCATATCGTACTGGACGAATTTCAGATCGGCGATCTTGGACGGTACCGGTTTCCATTTGAGTTCCTTGACCATGATTTCTCCCAGCTTGGTCATATCGATGTTGGCTTCCTTCATCAGGAAGAGGATGTTGTCGGCCTCGGCCTTAGTTATCTTGGAATCAGGGGCCCTCATGGGAGGTTCAACTTTTGCCACAGGCTTGGCTTCGGCGGCAGGGGCCGGAGTGGGTGTTGCTACCTCTTCTACGGGGGGAGGAATGAGGGTTTCCGCGCCGGCATCACCAGGGTCAAGTTCCGGGACCACTTCATCAGGCAAAACTTTACCAGATGAATCTACCACTCCGTCCTGGTATGCCGCATTTTCCGCTAAGTTGTCGTCCATGACATCAACGTTAGAAGGCATCTCGCCGGGGCGCAGTTTGTCCAGCGCCTGCCGTTCCGCTCTGATAGCGGCCATGTTGAATATAGAGTTGCCTTTATCCGCGCCATAAACGGCCACTCCTTTGGGCCACCTGCCATAACCGGGGACTTCAGCGCCGGTCTTGGGGTCTTTTACTTTGACGATCACCACTAGATTCTTGGTATCCACTTCCCCGAATATCCGGGTTTGCTCCTCTTCATTCATAATACGCGGCGTGTCATCGATGTAACTGAAGTTGCCGCGCCGGGAAGCGAGTAGCCGGGTGGCACTGATACCCATTACCACCGCCCATGTTTCGTTTTTCTGGCCTTTGTTGAACGGGATGAGGAAGACGTGCTTCATCAAGGGGTTGAGCTGGTAGTTGACGCATATCATGGCGGCTTTAGTCTTATCGGCTATGGGAGCGCCGGGCCAGATGGTTTCCAAAATCTCCATCGCCCCAGCCCGGTCAAGGTTAATGATACCCTGATACTTTCTCAATGCGAGTGCTTTTTGTTCTCCAATTTTATTTTCCAATTGTTCTCTCCTTTTTTTACCGGCGTCGAATAATAGAAAGCCGGGTCTATTCGCTGGTGTTAATTCAAATTTTCGGGCTATAGTATGGTGTTCAAAGTTATTGACACACCGCAGGATATCGTTGTTGATCTTATAGTATCCTCCCCAGCAAAGAGCAAGAGCGCCGCCACATTCACCACAGACATTGTTGCTGTTGAAATCAGTGGAGTGTTTCTTAAGCCACTCGTAATCATGCTCCTGGTCTTTCTGGATAGGCATTACTTTTGAACAATCTTTCCCTATAGTTTACTGTTAAGTGTTATAGTAACGGTATCGTTCTTTTCGAGATGTTCTCCGGAAATATAGTGGGCAACCTCACCTTCCTTGGTTTTGTGCATCTTATTCTTTTCGGTAAACGTAGCACTATCTCCCGGCTCAATAGTATTAGTTACCGTTAACTGTATCTTGAAAGTGCCTTTTAATTTCCCCATATTTCCCCTTTTAGTTTTATTTGTTGCTGGCCAGGAATGGGACATTTAGTTGTCGCTACGGTTTACCACGGAGTTTCACCGGGCCCGAACAGCTTCCAGTCACATAGTGACTGTTTACCCTTTTCTTTCATCCCCTAACAATCCCCGTTCCGATGTTACCACCGGACAAGCCAGCATTATTCTTTAGACTTTGGGCGGCTCCGCCGGTGCGGCGCCGGGTGCAGTTTTCTTTGCTTCAGCGTCTTTCAGTTCCTCTTCCAGTTTACTGGCCATGGGGAGTTGAAGTTCGCCGGGGAGGGCATCACGAGGTCCGGCGATGATGAGGTTGGTGTCTTCTCTCGTCTCGATGATCTTACCGCTGACGGTGAGTTCCACGCGGACATTGACGTTGCGCTCTTCTTCGCCGCGGATAATCCGGGAAGACAGGACGGTTTGCTTTGATACCAGGGCGGCCATTGTTGCCTTCAGTTCAGTACTGATAGCTTTCTGCCGGTCTTTTTCTCCGGCAATCTTGGAAGTAACGTCGGCCAATTCATGCCCGGCGGCTTCACTTTCCTGCTGGGACAGTTTGCAGGTGAGGAATTTGATATCAGTCCTGATGAGTTTCAGTTCCGGCACTATCGTTTCCGGTGTTTTTGTTTTTGCCATGTTCTCCTTTTCTGTTCAACCTTAATATTTGCCTTTCAGCATTTTTGGTTGGCCTTTGTTCCCCTCGTTCCCACCGGCTAATAGTCATCGGATCGACCTTTAATTTCCGCGCCATTTCACCTTGAGTTAGCCCGAGGGACTTCCGTATGGTTTTTACCGTTGTTCCGTTAATTACCATGTTTCTTATTATAATGAAAACGTCTAGGCGTGTCAAGTCTTTTTGAAGAAATATTTTAAGGGATAGAGGATTAGTCTTAAGAAGAGGGATACCCGCCTGGATTTACGGCGTAGGGGCGCTGACGGGTATTGCAGTGATTAACCGGTATCTACTTTTTGTTGTACCAGAAGGCATCTCCCGGCGGCACATAGGCCCACAGGACATGCACGAAGAGCCAGATAAAGAAGAGTTCGAGCAGGATAAACCACCACGATACCAGCAGACAGCAGGTCCATACTCCAAGCAAAGTGCCAAGAGAAAGTATCCACCAGATAATACCCAGGCGGTCTTTCATTCGACGCAGCATGTAGGTGATCATCTCCCTATCAATGACCGTGGCCGGGTTACCATCGGTATCAGAGAAACCAGTTACCCACAGAAACCAGTAGTAAACCTGTTGAATCCACTTAAAGATAATCATTACGAGCTCCCTCGTGAGATAATCCAGTTTATGAGTACGGTTAACGCGGCTCCTATGAAGCCCCCACTGGCCCCGGTGACAACTACCTTACCATTACTAATCCCGGATGCAGTTTCAAGGGTGGTCAACCTCTTTCCGTGGTCATTGGTTTGGGAGCAAACCCCATCAAGTTTCTGGTCTATCTTTACTGTGGCGATGTTGGTATCATAAACCAATTCAGCCAAGGCGAACATCCGTGCTTCAGGAGTCATGCCTTCAAATCGTCCTCGGAATTCCATCTTGTCATTCATTGCTTCGCCTTCAGCCATCGCCATATCTCACTTTCTACCTGTCTGGTTTATTTTCCCGGGCGATTTTCTCTTTTGCTTTTCTATCTTCTATTGTAGCCTTAATACTATCAAAATGCGATACCTCAACAGCGCCAGTAAAATAGTGCTCTGTTTTCTTAATGTCTCCTGCTAAATCGCCGCCACATATTCCACAGAACTTATCAGATTCTCCTACCGGATGCCGGCATTCAGAACAGACAAAAGAAATTTTGACATCTTCGGTAGTTACAGGTAAGCCACAGGCCCGGCAAAATATGTCCTGCTTGCCAACCGGGTGCTCGTGCGAGATAGGAACTTTTACTATGTTCTCCAATTTTATCTTCATGGGTATCTCCTTTAGTTCTCATCTACTCCATGCCATGCACCATCAGCATACCAATCAAATCTGCTTCCATCAGACCAGTAGGTAATTGAACCCTCTGTAGCAGTAGCAGATAATAATGTTGGAACTCTAACACTATCATATCCAATGATGTCCATAGCTTCCACCATCCCACCGGCGGAAATATCAAAGGTCGCGCTTATATTATCGTCAGAAGATATAGGTCCGTTGGCATGAATATCTTCAGCGGTCAAATCGCCACACTTAAACGGAGCGGCGGTGATGATACTTGTTCCATTAAAGTAAAGACTAACAATAGTAGAACTGTATTTAAATCTAAAATAGCTGCTTACGGAGCTGCAATCAATTAACAAACCGTCAGCACTTAAGTAGACTGCCCCGGCGCCGGCGTAGAACTTCCCATCACTTCCAACATAACATTGGTCTGTGCCTTCCACGGTAGCCCTGGTAACCAAGGCCTTATTGGTCCCGTAAATCAAGATACCATGGTCCGCATCGATGACGACACCGGAAGCGCTATACCACTTCCCGGAGACGGCGGTGGCGCTGGTAAGTTTCAGGTGGCCCGCGGATAAATCAGTGGCAAGAGTTTTCTGGTAACTCGTACCTTCAGGGATATCGTCAAGGTCATTGGAGCCAAGGTCGAATTTATCTGTAGGGTCATAACCAGCCGCCCAAACTATCGTTGCGTCCATCACGAGATTGCCTTCATCCAAATGTACGGACTTCACTTTGCCGTAAGTTGCGCCGTCCGGAAGATTGTCCAAGGTGTCGCCTATTTGCGTCAGGTCTATATTACCCCCGGAGTCTATCCATACAATATCAAGGCTATCTGTTTGAATATGTTCGGCGTAAAGGTCTTTAACTGATAAGCGCTCGAAGTCAAACCCGGATTCGGTATAATCTTCCAGGTCATTCATTTGTCCGCGGGCGCTGAACCATCCCCCAAAGGAAAAACTGATGGAGTAAGTTCTTTCCCGGAGGTTTACCTTGCGTGTAAGGCTGCCGATATTCCCAACGAGGGTATCACTCTGCCGGCTGGAAGTAACCTTAATATAGTCGAACACTTCCAGGTTAACGATCATCGGACAATCAAGAGAACCGCTTTGCGCGTTCATCTGATATTTTTTAAGAAGCCCCTCGGCTACGGCCGTACATTGCGCAGCACTGGCCGCCTTGATATAAAAGTAATCACGCTTTTCAGAATCGGCGTCATACCCAAGGGAGGCATACCCGGTATATACTGGCGTATCGTCCGGCTGTGAATCAACTTGAATGTAGTTGGGTATCACGATATCGGAGTGGTCTACTTTACTCCAAAAATCCTGGTACCCGGCGACATCCAGTTTGATTTCCATATCGTAGGTGGTCCCGGTAGTAGTGGGAACGAACACATGAATCTGCCCGTCACTCCCCCACCTGGCGACACACCCGGTCTTGTCGAGTAACCTTTTCGCAGCACCAAACCTGCTGCCCCGGCGGTAAATACGGAAGGCACTCTTGGGTATGTAACTATCAATAACAGCGTCTTCTGAATCATAGACCACTGTGTATGCCTTGCAGTGGTTATAACAGGCCAGCGTAGCCCCGAATATCGCGGTGAGTAAAGTCTTGATGGTCTTGGTATCGGTATCATCCGGGGAGTATGCGGCACTGGCGCGATCCTCGGCCATCATTTCAAAAGCGCCCACCGCCTTAAAGGTGATAGATAACCCGGCCGGGCTATCGGACCGGTACTGCCTGGTAATGAGTAGTGGGGCACAATCAGAATAACGCTTAGTGTCTCCCGGGATATCCATGCCGTAAGACGGGGTAAGCTTCCACCCTTTATAGTTGGCGGAGGTGAAAGTCCCGGCGCTATTATCCACCACGATCTCAATAGACTGCGACCATGGCTGTTCGTTGTGGGTTTTTATTTCGATGATGTCATCTTCAGTAATAGTAACCGGTGTCTGCCCGGTCTTGGAGAGGACAATCTTATAGGCAGGGGTGTAAAGATTTTTTAACTGTTCGGCGGTTAAGTTCGCATGAATAGTCCGCACGTTCTTACCTCAACTTAAAAGTATCGGTCCCCATGGTAATAATTGCCAGTGCCCCGGCTCCATCCGTAGCAGTTACCTTTTCGGTGTACTGTCCGTTGGTCGTAGAAATAGTGGTGCGGAAAAGGTATGTGTAGATACCGGTTGAGTCATTGGTCATGGCCACATCGTTGACCACTACAACGCCGGTAGGGCTGGTGATAGTGATAGTTACGCCGGTGGGGTTAACAAGGGCATCAGAGTCATTGTAGATAGCGGCGGTTATCTTGACCGTTTCCGGGAGAATGAACTCGTGTCTTACTTCAATAGCCATAGGGGCCTCCCTGCTTAGTCCTTGATATACTTTTCGCTGATATAATCGTATAAGATGACGCCGTTCTGTTTGAAGATGGGCGGGCATAGTTCCTTGGCTACACCCTTGAGCCAGTCATGGACCGCATCCTCGATCTCGATAACGTCTTTATCGGCGGCGGCTTCAAGCGCTTTTGCTAGTCTCATGCCCTGGGCGCTGTCATTAAGCGTCTTGTACGGGGCGCTATTACCAAGCAACCAGAACAAATCGGTGGTCTTGAATTCGTAATCTTCTTTCTTGTTTTGAATCGGGAGAGATACCGGCTTGCCGTTGTAGCCCAGCAGAACTTCATTGTGGAATCGTTTCATACTTTCCCCTCTCTTATGATGTGTAATTCTTAATCTTACGGTACGCTGAAGTGATACTTTTAACTTTTCGATAGGTGGCGGATATTACTTTAATTGAACGGTATCCGCCAATAATAGTTTTGATTTTGAGAAGGCGCCCTTTGACTGCGATAGTTACCAGTTGTCCGAAGACAACGGAAGCCTGGCGGATGTAACCGCCTATGCGTGTAGCGGAAGTTTTTACTCCAATTCGGACCATACTTGCTCTGGTGAAAGCAGCAGTTTTCGAGGCTGAAATAACTTCCCCGAAAATAACAGAAGCGTTCCTGATAAAGCCACCATACTTTGAAGCCGTTACTTTTACACCTTGGATTACGGAGGCAAAACGAAGAATACTTTTACTCCTGGTTGCTGAAACCACGTTACCAAAAACAACTGAAGCATTACGCGTTAAGTTTATCACTCTTGACGCAGTAGTCTTTACTCCAATATGGACTGTGCTCAATCTGGTGAAAACTGCTGTCTTGGTTGCCGTTACCACGGTCCCGATAGCCACCGAAGCAACCCGCAATACAGACCTTAAGGGAGAGTTGGCGGTTACTACATTACCAAAAGCCACAGCGGCGCTGACCACTGAACCTTCTGTATAGAAGACTGTGATGCGGATGTGGTCTACCATTGGATAAGCATAACCTGCAATATTTACTTGTAATGCAACTCCAAAAGTAGATAAATTTACAATGGTTGGGGTTAAATATGTAGATAGTCCCCATAAATCAGACGAACTTCCATAAGATACATATGCTTCGGTTAATGACCAATCTCCTGAAATATATTTATTATTTCCCTGATTAACACTATTCCACCTAAGTTGAACAATTTTATCTGATAATCCATCAATTGATGAACCTTTCTTCTCAATCTCAACTAATACTCCATTTATAACTGAATTAGATGGTATACTAAATCCAAAGTTAGTTGCATATAAATACTTGGAAGTTCCACCATCAGTCCCGGTAATTGTGTAGACATCATCACTAACTTTAGCATTATCTATATCAACCCAAACACAAATACCACTTATTGTTGATTGCCCCATTGTGCCTGGTGAATTAGGTCCTTGACTACTCATTCGAAACCTCTAGCTTCCGAGTTTTTGCATCATCTTCATCTGGACGGCCAAGGTTTCGGCTGTTTCCAGAGGGATACCGGCCGCAAAGCAACACTCCGCAAACAGTACATCTGGGGTGGCTTCGTTATTGCAGACACCAAAGCCGGTGATGGTCGCCGCTTCTCCGGCAGTGAACACATGGTCCACCTGGACGGTATCATTGGAAAAACTGGTCGTGACAGTGATTACGGTATTGGCCGCCCCCACCGCAAACCCTGACTTGGTACTCTTAGTCGCTGCCGGGGTAGCATAGGTTGAGGCTTCCGAGGCCGCCGCGCAGTCCCCTTCATAGGCGACTATCTTGGCGCACTTGGTAGCGGCTTCGCCAGCTACCAGTTTCGCGGTCTCTGCATATCCCTGACGTGTCGGTTTCTGCGATTGGCTCATTTTATTTTCCTCCTGCAAAAAGTAGTGGGTCTACATCGTATCGTCTGCATACGGGGCATTTGAGTTTGATGTTGGCGTGGATCGCCTGCCATAAATTCTTGGGCGATGGTTCCCCGGTGCGGTAGCGCTGGAGAATCTTTTTGCCTTTATTCTTTTCTGCATATGCCACCCTCCGGGCATGATACGAAAGTACCAGCGCATAAGTAAGAGTGTCGATGACGTACTTCAGAAGACACCCGGGCCGGATACACTTGGGCGGGGCCGGCGCTTCCACGGAATTCATTATCACAATAAGGCCGCCGTCTTTATCTCTGTGAACGGCGGCGAATGAGGCTCCCTGCCCGGTTGTGGCTTGCCCTACGCTATGTTCCATCATGTTCTTTTTCCCCTTAATCCTGCGGTAGCCCCTCATAGGACCTTTTCCGCGTGATCTGTTTTAATGCTCTCCGGTATTCGGCCTGTTGCTGCTGGGCCCACAGGGTATATTCCCGGAGTATCCGGGCCACACTAAGATTTCCCTGGAGTTCACGGAGATACCCGCCCTGCTGCTGAAGATAACCTTGGGCCAACTGAACCTCACGCATAGCGGCGTTGGCATAATCATTCGGAGGCCAACCACCTTTTGCTATCTTATTGATATTCAGTCTGATATTGGCGATATCGCTTCCGGTTGTTTCCAGTAAGCCTGTCAATTTATCAGTGACGGTATTCATCTCACCTAAAGAAGTGACCGCCGCGTCTACGAGGGGCCGGACTTTATTGATCCAGTCGAAAGCGGCCCTGGCCACTGTCCCGGCGATAAGGCACTCTTCTTCCTGGGGTTTCATCGTGGAAGCGGTGTTAGTTAAGGTGTGCAGTTTCCGGCAGTAGACATGTACGTCCTCGCCGGCGGATGGGTTGAAGTTAATCATCAGGCTTACCGTGCCGGTTTTATATTCCGTCCAGTTTCTAAACTCGCGGGGCGTCCGATGAGTGCGGTATTCAATGCGCTCGATTTCCAGAAGGTCTGTGATGGCACTTACCGTCAGGTCCTTACTATCTGCCGTGGTCGTCAGTGCCTCTTCCACCATATACGGGGAGTGCATGGAGACTTCCACCAGAATCTTCCGGGCGATGACCGTTAACTCTTCAGACGGAAAATCCTCCAGATCGGTTTGATTGAACTCGTCCCGGAGGAGTTGTTTGGCATCGGCGATAATTGCGTCAAGGTTTTTTGCCGCCATAGTACACCGCCTTTATGATAACCGGCCCACGCCGCGCACACTGAATGTCCGGTCCGCCGCCTGATTGGCGTCCGTGTGAATACGGATGAACTGGAAGCCGCCGATATGGAAGGTGATATAGAAACCGCCGGGGCCAGTGGTTGTAGCGTGAGCAAAGTGTCCGGTAGCGTCAGCATCGAAGATGTTGATAGGTAACGGCACTTCAGTTAACCCGTTTCCCTGCTGCCCGTATGCCTGCACCACGCTCCCGGTTATGGTCGGCAGCTTAACTTCGATGTTTTCATAGACGCCACCCAGGTCAACAATCTTGGAGTACCGGTCAACGTCATCCCCGGTAAACTCCACGTCGCGGTCGATATCGATTAAGGCATCTTTCCATTGTCCTACGCCTGGATTCATTTTGTTTACCTCCGGTATATACTATCAGTAAATTCTAGCATTAAGACGGCTGGGTTTTCACTATCTCTTGAACAGCGGGGGCAACAGTAACCGGTATTTCCTTTTTGTACTTCAGGTGTCCGCGCCCCAGTTTGCTTGTTTCGCGGTGACCGGTATTGCATTTCCCGCACCAGTAAGAGCCAGGAAGCATTTCTGCCGGGGACATGGCGTCCGGGGCACCGATTACCTCTTCTTCCTCGTCTTCCGGGGCTGGCTTGCGTCCTGTGGGGTCCTGTGGCAGGTCAGTGACGATTGTGCCGGGGCGGGGCTGGGGTGTTAAAGCGTTATCGAATCCCACCGGGCGGGGTTTGACTTCAACCCGAGGGCCAACGATATACCCCCGGCCGCAACCGGGACAATGGCAGGTCCAGATAAGCTTACCGTTCTCATCCTTACCGGCCTCTTCCTGAAAAGGCTGATGTTCCCACAGATTTAACCCACATTGGCATGTTTTTACGGGCCATTCTAAAGCCATGTTATCTTTCCCCCTTAATTATTTTCAAAATCTCTTTGCGGTGTTTGATCAACAGGAAGGTTACGCTTTGCTCTTTGATGTAAGGCGGAGGTTGAGGCCAGTTAATGGGGTTTGGTACACCATCATTGGCTTCACATTTGCCTTCCAGCATTTTCTCCAGGTACTTGTCAAGGATTATGTCAAAGGCAAAACGATAGTCCGGGTCATGTTCAAGTTCACCCTCGACAAGAGTGAAGACGCTATCAAGAAGTTCACGCCGGCCGTTCATGTTCGGGTAGGACATAAACCAATCCCTGATTTCCATGAAAGCGTGGACGTTCAGAGATAGAGTTTCTTCTTTCTTGACACCGCCGAACATGTCCTTAAACTTTTTTGCCGCCTCGATAAAAGCCGGGGCGGCGGTGATGATTCTTTGGGAGTTTTGGATTGCCTTTTGCAATGGGGCCTTTAAGTCTTTAACCACAAAGTCCCGGAATTGCACCAGCATTTTGTATCCAAGCCCACCCATCTTGATAGCATGATCCATAATCGTTAAGGGAGGGGCCAATCACCCCTCCCTTTTTCCTACCTTTAACAGACTTTCTACCAAAGATCGAGGATGAATTCTTCCGTATCGGCGACGCCCGGAGTCCAGGCAGTGCCGATGGGACGGGTATCGGCGGTGATTCCGTAGGTAGAACTTACTGCCATCGGGTTAACCTTGGCAGCAGTAATACCGACAGCGCAAACCTGTCCTAAAGTGATTGCGGCATTGGCGATCGCAGGAACCGGCCCTTTAATCTTGGACCAGAAGTAGTAAGAGGCGGTCACTGCGATTAAGGGGAAGCCGGCAAACGGGGCGGTCAAGGGCGCCGGGGTTACCAGTGTCCGGTAATACTTGTTGCGGACAAGACCGACCTGGGAAGCCACGGAAAGGGCGATGGTTAACGGATCATAAAGCGTGAAGGTGGAGTTAGCCGTGCCGCTAAAGCCTCCATTCGATTTAATCCGGTACATCTGGCCCTGACCAGCTTCATCGTTAACGTACAACCACCCTCCGGCAAAGTCGTTGTCTTCGTCGTTGGGGGCAGTGTCCAGGTTGGCGGTAGAGGTCAAGGATACGGCAGTCGCGCCGATAGCGGCGATGGCCGCTACTACGATATCATCATCCTGTTCAGCATGAGCGCGAGCGGCACCCTGAATCGGGGCGGCGATATTGAGCGCGACAGAACCATTCTTGCAATAGGCATAGACATCTTCGCCTTCGTAGACGATGGAACCTACGGGAAAGGCCGCATTGACGCTTTCGGCATAAGGATCAAAGGAGTCCATCGCCGGGATTTTTGACTGGTCGGAAAGAACCGGGATGTGCAGAACGGCACCGCCGTTGTTGATTACTTTTCTTTGCCACTGATTAAAATTTCTAGCCACTTTATTTTTCCTTTCAAATTTAATTTACTTGGAATAGACTACGCGCTGACCGCGGCGTCCGTGATATCCAGGATACGACCGATGCAATACTTGGAGCCGGGGATGAGTTCGGTATAAGCGGAGAGGCGCATGGCCTTACCGATCCAGTTTTCCAGCTTTTCAAAGTATTCGAGATTCCAGAACTCGCCATCGTTTTCGGTCTTGCCGAAAGCGACTTTGAGGCCGGGGTCTTCCGCTGCCAGGCTGGCGGTACCAAGTTTGATACCGAAGATGGAATACTGCTTGGTGCCGGAAGTGTATTTGGCGCGGGCGTCTGAACCCATGCCGGTATTGACCTGTTCGGCTACCATGAAGTCGGAGCGGACAATGGGTTTACCATCGAACAATGTGGTGCGGCCGCCTTCCGTATTGGTCTGGTAAGTAATGAGGCCGAGGGCGCCGGCGGTGGCGGAAGCAAGACGGGCGGTACCGTATTCACGGTAAGCCGCGTCGATACGCCGCGCGAGACAGAACGGCATAAGCCACAAGTCCACGCCCTGAATCATTTCATCGGAAAGAACACGGAGTTTTTCCAGGGCGAGGGCCGTTTCCGCCATATCGATATCCCATGCGCTGCCGTAGTTGGCGGCGGCCCAGGCATGGATACCGTACATGGATAATCCCGTGCTGTCATAGGTGCAATCATCATAGATGATCTTGTCGCCGAGTTTCTTGGTGATGGCTTTCATCTGGCCTTCCGCCATGATCTCTTCATAGGCGTTCATGGTCTGGTGGATGGCCGGGTTGAATTTATCGAGTTTGTTCTGGATGTAACAGGCTTTCAGTTTGGCGCTTTTCTGTGTGTACGTTACACCTTCCGTAAAGGAAGTAGCGCCGCCGATACCGATATTGGCTACCTGACCTTCTGCGTCGGTTGCTTCACGGTTCCAGCGGATTTCCTCGCCGGTATGGTTGGCCTGCGCAAAGGGTAAGATGTCTACGGGATTGCCCCGCTTAAAGTTCTCGTCTACGACGCCGGGAATAAGGGTAGGTACTGTTAACTTGAGTACCTCGGCAAGAGTTGACCAATAACCGCCTGATAATGCCACAGTGATTCCTCCTGTATTTTATTTTTTATTCTTTGCTCTATCAATCATGCTGCGGACGGAATCATTGCCCGTACCAGAAGATGTTCCGGGATCAGGGCGGGGGGCTAAAGGACCTTTAGGGCCGGGGGCAGCAGGAGCGGCAGGGGCCGGAGGCGCGGGGGCCGCTGGTTTATTTGCCTTGAGCATTTGCGCCACGGATTCGAGCCGTTCTTTGTTTCCATCGGGCACCAGATTACGCAAGAGATCCACGGCTACGCCGGTTTCTTTGGCCTTGCTTTCTATCCTGGCTTCAATCAAATCGGCTTTCTCTATCGCCCAGGCAACCGCTTCAGCCTTGATATCGATTTCACGCTGGTCGATTGCCTGCCGGCGCTGGACAAGATTAAGGGCGGCCGGGTTATCTTTGGCTGCCAATAATTCTTCCTGCCAGGTTTTGCCGAGTGATTCTTTGAATTTCGCTACCGTGTTTGCCTCCGTGCGAAGCCCGATGATTTCGTTCCTGACTTCCTTTAGTTCTCTGCCATGAGAGGTCCGGAGAAGATTGACTTCATCTTCAGAATACATCCTGGGTTGGGCCGGTGGAGTTCCCTGCGTGGCAGCCGGGGTTCCGTTGGCCGCCGCCGGGGGAGTTACCTGCCCCGCCGGTGCCGCCGGTGCGCCTGTCTGTTTTCCAGTTCCGTCCAATGTCATTTAAGATTCCCTCCTAAACTGTAGTTGCCTTTATTTTAGTTTCGTTTTGCCATTATGTCAATGGGCTACTCGTAATTATTCTTCCGTTATGTCTTTTAAGGGCTTCAAACCCTTGGCGTAAACAAGCCATGCATCCAGTTCGGAATTGTCCCGGCGGAAGTTGGTACGTTCCTTGCCAGCTTTAAGTTCAAGATACTGCGTATAAAGAGACTCAACTTTTTCTGAAGGTATCTTGGTAAAATCAATCCGTTCTTTCCATTCATTTATCTCGAAAGCGCTATCATAGAAAGCCGGGTTGTTTTGCAGGTATCTTTCCCGGACGTAACCAGCTTCAGGGAGCATGTTGTATTCGATGTAGTTGGGTAACATCGCATCCGGGAATCCCTTTTTATAGGCATCTCGGGTTAACCTGGCCCGGAAATATTCAGGGTTGGAAGTAAGGTAGGATGATTTCTCATCCGCTGTTTTCAACGCTTTATATTCAAGATCATTGGTTTTCCACTTAACGTTCAAACGTAAAACATCGATATCAGTTTCTACCGGCTTCCATCCCAGGTCGTCTTCTCCCCATGCCTGGAAGTCCGGGTTTTCCAAACGATACAATTTTGCTTCAGCGCTACTGGACCCGAACTCTGATTGCAGCGCAGTGAACTCAAAATAACTTGGCGCTAATGATTGCGGAGGAAGCCCTAACGCCAGTTGCTCAATAGAGATACCAAGTTTGTTCGCCTCTTCCACAACCAGGTTGTATGCTTCCATGGTCTGAATCTTCCCGCCGTATCCCCATACCGCAAGCAAGGCATCAACTTCAGGATTCTCTGCCCGGAAAGTAGAACGCCAATTTTTTGCGAGGTCGGGATTGGCTTGCAGGAATTCGTCTCTCTCGTCTTCAGTTTTGAGGTTCTTATAAGTCTGCCACAGCGAGACATACTTTTCCGGGATACTCCCGGCAGCCATATCCTCTTCCGTCATCTGGTAAACCGGTTTGTACGGCAGGTCCCAATAACCTTTGCGGCCGATGACATCTTTATCATCAGCCAACTGAATCAACAACGGGTCCAGCCCGGCCAAATTCTTTTTATCGTTATACATCTGCCGGATTAACTGATAGTTGTCATCGCCCCATTTAGCAATAAAGGCATCCATAGCCTCATCACGCGCCTTGAAATCGAAATCCCCCTTGCTGTCAAGAAAATCAGCGACGATGATCTGAAGATATTCACCCAAGGCAAGATTTACATTCCAGTCGTACTTATCTCCATTTGCTTCTTTGGAATTGAAGTAGTCATAGATAGAATCAAAGGCCGGGATGTCTTCCATACCATCAAGCATTACCCCATAATTTTGTCCGGCTTCGCTCCACTTTTCTCGTAAAGTTTTAGTATCAATTTCTCCGGACTTTAATAATGCAATAAGTTCATCACCGCGCCCGTAGTATTCTTTTTTGTTGGCTTCCTGGACACCCTGCCACTGCTGCCATGGCGCGCTATCCCGGACGTTGGTATCGATGATAGCTGTCTGGTATAGTTTTTCAAGGTCAGGATTTTTGCCGCGTAAATCTATTTGCAGTGGTTCTGCTAATTGCTTCCAGCCAAGAGTACCCTCCTGCTGCGCTTTAAGGATATTAACAAGTTCATCCGCAGTGTAAAACTTGGCTAGATATTCCTCTGGCAGTTCCTTGATGATTGATTTTACTTTATCGTAAAAGTCTACCCAACTGCTATCGGGGAATGTCCGCATACCAAATATTTCCGCCGGGCCCACGGCGACGCGGGCGAATCCTTCTGGGATCTCTTGGTCGCGGGCCATGCCCGGTACCAGCCAGTTTAATCCTTGCTCAATCCAGATAGGCTCGAAACGGGTGAGCATATACTTGGCGTATTCCATCGGCGTCTCGATAGGATACCCGAGGAAATCTTTACCGGAGGCCATCTCATAGGCCGTACTGAAGAAGGGGGAGGACCGGGAAAACCACCAGTATACAAACGGGTTATCTTTATTCAGCCCGCCGTTCTTGAGAATCTTCACCAGGTCGATTCTTTCTTTATCTCCGGTTTCGTTTACCACATCCGCGATGTTCCCGCCCAGCCGTAAAAGACCATACCAGAATCCGCCAAAGCCCATGTTATAATTTCCGACTTTGATGGTCATAAAGTTGGCCCCAGGCTTCCAGTTAACTTGCCCTGTTATCGGATCCTCGTTAACACCAAACCCGGTCTTGACAGAATCCCAAGCTTGTTCGGGAGTGGCCCCGCCAAGAACCGACATAGCGAATTGAACGCCGGTATACATCGTGGCGCCGGCGGCGAGCATCCCACCGATCGCCTTACGCGTTTCCGCCCCGGTAAGGCCACCTCGGAAGATGTCCGCCAGAACTGTGAGACAGGCGCGGGTATAGTTCGGAGCAAACCACCCTATCGTTTGTTCTAACTGTCTGGCAGATAATGGAACACCAAGCGCGGAAGCGTCGGTGATCCCGGTGATACGGTCAAGGAAACGGGCAAGTTCAAACTTCTGTGCTGCATTAACGCGGGGTGACATAATTCTCCAGAACTCATCCCGGACTATTTCGCCGGCGGAGAAGAAAGACACTTCCGCCCGCTGGAAAGGTTTAAGGGGTATCCTGTCGAGTAACCATTCCGCCTTGCCACCGATACCAGTCTTTGATTCGAGAACTGAAAAATAATCCACGGCTTTAGCGGAACCGCCGGACATAACTCTTTCCATAATCAAGTCGTGATTCTTGGAAACATATTTGGCTATTACCGTGGGATCAAAGAAAGAACCGACGTGATAGAAAAATGACTGGTACCATGACCCCATGAGTTTTATCCCGATCTTGGGATTCTGGAAGAGGTAAGTGTGGGCCAGCCCCCAGGCCGGAAGCCCTTGGATAGCCATAGCGCTAAAGTCCAGCGCCGCCTTGGTTACCCGCAAAATGCCTGCTGCGTCCCCAGCTACTTTCAAAACGGCGTTACCACCCTTATCAAACCCATAGAATTTATTCCAGGCATCGATGAAGTCGCGGTCCTGCATTTTACCGGTGAACGAGGGGGCCATGATATACCCCTCTTCAAGCGTAGACTGTTTGACTTGTTCCATACGTACAGCGCGTTCCGCTTTGGCTTCTTTCCAGGCGTACTTCCGGGATTCGGATAGCGCCTTTACTTCCTCTCGCAGCGCTTCAAATTCTTTTTTGATTTCCGCCGCACTCTTTATCTGTGGGGGTTCAAACTTGATTTGCTTTACCTCCGCTGGCCCGGCCAATTCCGGTATGCCCTCTATCTGCGGTTTGACTACAACTTCCGGCGGGCCGGTTACCCCGGCGTCCACCCGCGCTTTCTGAAGTTTAGCGAGGTCATCCATGTTGATTTGCGTAACCTCGCCCTTACCGACAGGATAAACCGGTTTCTGATAGCCAAAGAAATCAGTAGCCATGCCAGCCTCCGGTTCACCGGGCGCGGCCTTGGGGATTCTGTTAAGAATATCATCGGCTTCTTGCGGCCTCATTTTGTTAATCATGTCATCGGTATAGCCAAGCCCGCGTAGCCGTGATTCCATATCTCTGGTAATCTCTACTGGCATTTTTAAGACATTAGTGACTTCCTCTTTAGAAATTTTGACTCCTGAAGATTGCATAATATTTTTCAAAAAATTAGTTGCTTCAAGCGTCCGTTTTTCGGCTGGCAGCGCTTGAATTTCATCCCATTTCGCTTTTTCTTTAGGTGATAATATCCTACAAAAATTATTAGTCACAGATTATAACCTCACCTTTTTCGTTTACTTTTACTTTGTAGTTTTCAATTTCGTAATAACCCTTCTTTGGTTCTACCGGCTCTACAATATGCAGGGATTTGGGATTCACTCCCTCGGTATCATTCACGATATTCAACAGCTTTTTGAGTTGCTGTTGGCGGGAATATCGTTCAGCCATTTGCTTTTGAATGGCTTCCGGTACGCCCTCTTTGCCAGCGTACTGCTGGAGGAATTGTTCTATGTCTGTGATTTCTTTACCAAGCAATTGACGGGAAGCTAATCTTTCCTCGGTTGACATAACCGTGTATGCTTTTCTGGTTAATGCCTCATCCGGTAATTCCTTTGAACCTTGCAGAACAAACGAGCGTAACTTATTCTGTGCTTGGTTAAGTGATGTATCCGCTAACGCCCTAAACCTTTGCCCTAATTCAGGAAACCTGCGCTCGACCGCTTTAAGAGTTTGCTCTGGTATCTTCTCCCCCCGGATAGCCCGGTTAACCAGGTCAACGAAATTATCAGCGCTCTCTTTTTCCGCAGCGCGGAGAACGGCCTTCTCCGCTATCTCCTGCCCGGGTCCCAGCTTTTCAAATAATTCAGCATACCTGGTGAGCATTTGAGAGGGTGCCATACCCGGAGTTTTGGCGATGAGGTTCCCGGCAGCGTCATAGGTGGACGTTACGGCCCGGCCCACTTTCTCGAACTCTTCAGCAAGATAACGGATTGCCCGCTCCTGGCCGACTTTCTCAAATGACTGCTGAATAAAACTGCCAACATAGAGTTCCGGGTTATTGGCATACCCCATACCCAGCTCGGGGTGAGAGGCAAACCACTGGATACCCTCGGCCATCGTCTTAAACTTGCGCATTTTTTCAAAAGGCTGCTTGGCACCAAAGGATTTCGCCGTCCGGCCAACGCTGGATAGTTTTTTAGTGGGTTTGTATTGCTGAATCTGCCGGTGAATCCAATCGTCTACCATGTTCTCCGGAAGTATCTTTTCTTTTTCCAGCATGGCAGTGATTCTGTTTTGAATCTCGCGGAAGCGGGTAACGTAGTTTAATCCTTTTTCCATACCGGCCCATGAGTACATCTCGGAATGGGTAATGATATGTTCCAACGTCCCGGCATTAGCCTCGCCTTTGAACGCCGGAAGTAAACGATCGGCCATTGTTTGTGAGTATCCACGTTCCAGACCAAAGTACTTTACAGGATTATCAAGGAACTCTCGTAACCCATAAGTCTCCACGGCTTTAGCGTTTTCCCCCATGCCAACGAATTTCTTATAGGCTACCGCGGACCTGGCAACGATGTCTTCGATGTCCTGGCTTTCTTTACGGATGAGAATTTTCCAACCGAGCGATTTTTCAATACCAGATTTAGCAAATCCTCCAACTAAAGGTGCCTTAGTTATAACCTGAAGGAATCTTTTTTGCCAGTTAAGAGAAATATCATCCGCTATCAAGGCCCTTGTTTCCGGTAATTCAAGGGGGTTTATGATATAGTTTGTCTCCGCCAGTATCTTTTTAGCCCACGCCCCGGTAGATTTTGAAATCAATTCTCCGGCGGTATTCTTTAGTACCCACCCTGAAAATTTAAGCCCTCCCTCGATAGGGAGAGCCAGTATTTTCTCTCCGACGTTAACTATTGCCGCGCTTATTCTTAAAGCGTCTGAAAGTATGGGTATTTTACTCGTCCATTTGGCAGCGGTCCCAAACGCACCACCTACCGGAACCATGAAAATAGGATTGCCCGCCTCTGCTACCCAGCGTCCCCATCCTAAGTCTTGCTGTGCGGCATCATCCCACAAATGATTCCAGGCATTACCGGTATCTTGAGAAAAGATAGCCTTCCAGCCATGCTTTTCAAACGACTTATCAAGACGATCAATGATATCCTGGCTGCCTTTATCGCCTCGCATGGCTCCCACGCGCAGTACGGTTTCCATCATGGCGGTTTCCCATGGGCGGCCGGCGTATTTCTCCAGCCATGCCCCGCCAACACCAACGGCGGACAATATAATCTTTCCCAAGCCGGACCATCCGTCTGTCTTGTAGCGGAGTTTCATGGCTTCATCAAGCGCTTTCTGCGCTTTCTCCAGATCTTCCGGCTCGTAAGGAGTTAACCTTCCAGTTGAAGGCTCGTAATAACCAATCAATTCCCCGTCCTGAAGAAGGCGGTTATCCGGCATGATACGGGCGTAGCGAGTGCCGCCGTTCATTTCTTCAATCGGGATATCCCGCCCTTCCGGGGGAACATTTTTGAATGGGTTGTAGTAAATATCGTCGATATCCTGCAGAGTTATATCCGGGAATAGCAATGTGAGTAATTTTTCGGAATCGGGTGTACGGCCAATTTTTTCAAGGGCAGTCAAGAATTGTTCCGTGCCTTGATTCAACATCGTGGTTAAAGCCTGTTCCGTGGAAATATTGAAGGTTTTGGTCCAAGTTAAAACTTTAGACGCCGTATCCAATATCTCCGGGGTAAATTCGTACTGCGGTTGAATATTGTTATCAGACACTACACCGGCTAGTTTAGACGGGTCCATTGAATTCCATTCGTCTACAAGTTCTTTGTTGTAATCACCTAATGAGAAGTGCTGCTGAATCCACTGCGCTCTTTCCACTGTATTCTTTTCGGGAGGATTAACGTCGAGATCCGCTAAATATGACCCTCTTAATTCCGAAGACAAAAATTGATCAATAAAATAACTCTTGAGTTTTAATACTTCGGGGTTATTCTGTGCATTATACTCATCGACCTGTGATTGAATTTGGTTGTTATAATATTCTTCATATTCTTTTCTACTGTATGTCTTACCATCCGGAGATATGTATTGGTCCTCGCCGTTGATCTGCCAATTATCCGGTGTTGTAAAGTTAAAAGTCAGCCCCGTCTTATCGGCGTTATAGAGTGCCTTGACTTTCCAATCGGCTCCAACATTCAAGCCAAGTCCCGCTATTTCCTCGGGAGTGAGAGAAACATCGGGACTGGTTTCTAGTTTGGAATAGATTGATTGGGCGGTGAGGTTTTCTTTTGATAAGTCCGGTATTCCTTGAGTATCAAACTTGATACGAGGAATCTTATTAGGCATGGTGCTACCTCACTTTAATTTTCTTATTGTTCATCGCGGCCGCCATTAACTGATCCTTTGAGGGAAGCGGGGATTTATTGGCGGGGTTATTTGCCGGCGGTTTCATCGCTTCCAATACCCGGCGGTCAAACTCTTCATGTGTCAAAATTTTAATATCCATTATCCCTCCTCGGTTTGCTTTCTTACCTGGGTCTGCCGGCTTTGCGCGGCAGCTTCTGATACCGCCGGGGATTCATCGTTATCTCTTTCAGGGTTATTGGGCTGCCCCTGGCCGGCGGTGCCTCCGGTAAGTGGCATTATCGATTTACCGCCGGGGATTTGGCGCGGGGTGTTGGCCTGGAGGTCAAGACCGGCCATGCCGCCGGCCACCCTGTTCTTTAAAATTGCTTCGAGTTGCTGGAGTACGAGTTCGGCTTTGAGGTAGTATCTTTCATTGCCGGGTTTCTTTGCTTCGTCAATGAGATCGTGCCCCAGGTCGTAGAAAGTCAGGGCCGCGTCCGCTCGTTTGGCACGGTCGATATCGCCCTTTTGTATTTCACCTTTCCAGTTCTCCAGTTTAAGCGTGTCTTTGTAAACCGTCTCCCTGGACATTCCGATGGCGAATTGCTGCTGGGCTATTTCGGTATTGGCGATATCTTGCTCCGGTGAGGTCGAAAAGAACTTGTATCTGATTGCAAATTCCTTATTAAGGTCGGCGGCATTGTAAGTTTTCTCAATACCACGTTCCCCTACTTCCGCCGGGATCCCGCCGTTGATATACTGGTCAATGAACATCTTGGAAGTGGCGCGATAGTAAAGCGCCAGCGCCTGAAGACGCGGTACAAATATGGCGTCTTTGGTTTGCGTTAGACGGGATATGGCTACCGCCGACAGTGGGAAGGTCAAGTTTCCGTAATCAAGGTTGGGAAGACTGCCGCGCTGAATAGCAGCCATGATGATCGAGTAAAACAGACGGGTACCATTTTTGATATCGGCCACCGGTATAAGTCTATAACCTCCACCCTTTTCTACCGGTACCGACTTAAAAAGTCCGTAAGGATTTTCAGGTTTTACTGCGTTATCAGGTTCTTGTGTTTCGTACTGCGTAGCGCCGGCGAAGGTCATCATGTTAAGCGTCTGGAGGATGGAGGTCAGGCGGTTTACTTCAGGATACAGATGGCGCACCGGGGCAAAGATGCTTTCCCCTGTGTATTTCAGGTGGTCTTTGTCCAGCATTAAAGAACCACTACCGGACCGCTGCACGGTATAAGGGACATACCCTAAAGTGTTTTCCCTCTCATCAACCAGATGGTTGTTGACATAAATAGAGTTTACATGGCAATCCCAAAAATCATCAACAACGCCGTACTTGGCTTTGAGATACTGCTTTGATTTCGGATAAAGATTTTCTATCAGTTCACGGCGCCGGGTAGTGGTGTAGTTGCCCCAATCAAGATCGTGGTCGCCATATTCATAAACGAAATACCGGGAGTCGCAGGTAAGAAGGTCCGGGATAAACCGGCCGCTTGGTTTGTCCTCCCATACCAGGTTACGTGATACCACGCGCCCACGGATGAAGATTTGCTCGCGCAGAAAATCACCCAAGTTACCAAGTTCTCGCTGCATTAAAAGATCGTCGATGGAAATAAAAAGATTGCCTAAAAATTCCTCGATGAGTGTCTTCTGATCTTCGGAAAGTTTCTTTCCCAACACTTCCGCCTGCATGTTGGCCCCGGAACAAATAGCCATGGTGCGGTCCGCGAACACTTGGGCGTCATTCATCGTGATAGCTATTCCATCCGGTACCGGCTTTTCAGTGTTTTCGGACATGTACGTAAACTTGTATTCATCCATGAGATACAACTTACGGTCCTCGTCCATGCGTTTGAAAAGGTCTCCAAAATCATTCTTCCGAGATCGGATTTTATCCTGTATCTCGGAAGTTGAAGTAAGCGAGGTAACCCTTGATTCAATAACCATTTTGGACTCCTATCACCAGCGCCATACCTGGCGCTGGCCCTTATGTTTCAATGGCAAACACAACATCATGAGGGTGTCCGCCCGGTCCGGAGACTTGGTGCCGCGGGCCCGCATCTCTTCTTTGCTTTCCAGAAGTAGTTGTCCTTTGGGATTATACTTGAATCTGATATCAGCTAACTGCGCTTTTAATTTATTATCATCCGGTAAACAAAGTTCACCGTCTTCGAGTTTTTGTTTTAAAAGCCAGTATCCTTCAGCCCTCTTATTGGCAAACCGTTCCGTGTCCAGTGCTTTTTCCCCGACGTTAATATCTTCCGCCTGATCAAACCCCGCAGCGCGCAGTTGGTCGGCGACGCCGCCGCCAACGCCAGTAGCGTCCACGCGGATGGTCAACGGCTTATTATCTCGGGCGTACCGGGCCGTGCGGCCGGCGGTAAAGGTTGTGTCTTGGTGCCCCCATGATGCCATCGGTAAAACATTCTTACCCTGGCGGATTCCAAGAACTGATTCATCATCACCGTACCGCGCCACGTCCAGCGCCATCACCTTACTCGACTGTTCGGAGTCTTTATCTTTCGGCGCTTTCATGGCGTTCTCGATCACCGAAAGGGGTATCAGGTTGTTGACACCGGAGTCCGGGAAGTTACCCATGACGAATACCTGAAAGAGGAATGCCCCCTCACCCCACTCTTTGTACCGCTCCGCAACTCTAGCCGGGGCGATAAGGGATGGATAAGGCAGGTCTTTAATCCCGATCTTTTGCTGCCAAGTATCGTTCTTGATGTCATCCAGAGTGATGTTGAACGTGGTGAAGTTCGGTGTATCGAAAGCGGAAATGTGAATCTTGTTATACAGCGGGGAAGAAAAGCACTCCCTGAATTTACCAACTGATTGTGTGGGGTTGCCGATAAGCAGAAGCCGCGTGAAACCGGTTGACAGCGGGTTCTCGATCGCCTGGAAGACGCCCTCCCCCAGGCCGCTTGCCTCATCTCCCACCACCAAAACATTCCGGTTATGATATCCCTGGAACTTTTCCGGCTCGTCCGTCGATAGCCCAACCGCGAATCGGTCATCATTTATCTTGAGTTCAAATTGTGTGAGCGTCCCCGGCAGGTCCAGCCTGGCCGCGTTATAACTGACTGAAATTTCCCGCCATAAAATATCTTTCACCTGGCGGAACGTCGGCGCCGTCGTCAACACTGTGGCCGGATCGAAATTATTCAAGAACCACAACACTACCCCGCCGGCTGTCTTTGTCTTCCCCGATCCCTCACAACTTCTTACTACCGTCCGCGGATTCTCCGCCACCGACCGGCATATCTCTTTCTGCTTGATCCACAACTTTGTATCCGTTATCGTCTCTATCCACCAGTCCGGATACTTACGCGCCGTCTCTAACACGAACTTCTCTTGATTCTCTGTCCGCTCTATTACCGGAGGCTGCGTCATTTAACACCCCGCCATACCGCGATAATCGAAGCGAAGGGCGCGGGGCCCGCCCCAAAATTCAACCGGCCTTTGATAAACCGGAGTTCTGCCTTGTCCAATACCCATTCGTGAAACCATATTGTTGAAGTATCGCCCCGGAGTAAGCCAACAACGGTTTTCCCTTGTAAGGATTCTTCGTAGGCTTTCCGGCACCACGGAAGCGGCTTTGAATATGGCGGATTCATAAACACAGATGTTCCCCACGGGCGAGATAGGCCATCTGCAACCAATACACCCCCCAATGGACACGGATCATCGTTAAAGTGAAATTCAGCGTTCAGCGAAGCATACAGCGCGGCTGGCGTGGGGTGGTCGTCTGATTTACTGATATGACTCTTGGTAAAATCGCTCATCAATTACTCCATACCGCCGCGTAAATTAACCCCATGATTACCCCGTACAGAACAACCGTGAAACCCAGCATGATCATCACCGGCTTCCACCTGAACACGTTAATGATACCCCGCAAACTGCCCCTTGTTCTTACTGTGCTGTCCAAATGAAATCTTCCAGATCGGTCTACTCGGCACCAACACCGCCACTTTCCCACACTCCGGACACCTCGACGGCATGTTCCTGGAGATGACCGTCCTTACTCTCTCGTGTCTATGTCCACCATCACACAGATACTCGTACAGCGGCATCTCTCTACTCCCACCGCCGAAGAATAATATTAACTAATAAATTACCAACTACCCACGCCAGTAAACTTCCACATCCAAAAGCAACCAGGAATTTAATAGTCACCATCCCCAATATCAACGTGTCCATATCCATTCCTGCTCCCTACACCAACATAATCAATTTGACTTTAATTCTATCCCCCTTTTTACGATTAGTCAATATCCCACAAAAATTTAGTGAGGGGCCTCCTCACTCAAAACATCGAGGTGATTCCAAGGGACACCCCACCCGGCACCACCTCCCCGGAACCGTAAACAAACCACCATAAAAACATTAAACAATAGAACAAACATTCTGTATGGGTTAACATACCGTTACCCCAGGTACCTCAAAAGAAAACAACAACTTTCTTTATATTCTTTTCTCTCTATCCTCTTACCTCTATCCTCTGTGTGTCACCTTTCGTGTAACTTATTACCTATCAAGGTTACACCTACAGTTACACCTACAGTTACACCGATGGTTACATTAATAGTTACACTCAAGGTTACAATCTAAAAGATAAACTTGACAAACTTGTTAGCGTGTATTAGAATCAATACAAGATATTTTAAGGAGGCAATATGAAAGTAGAGACATTCTCGGTTTCGTTCCCAAAGAGTTACAAATGGAAGTTGGACGAGGTATGCCAGTGCAACCGTATGTCCCGGTCTGCTGTCTTGCAGGTGGGCTTTGAGCGCTTCCTTGATGGTGAGGGAGACCCCCCAGAAAGGAGTAAGGAATTAACTAAAATATTGGGAGATCGGAGATATTGGACACGCTTGGACATAGAAGCAGAATATTATAAGAAAAACCCCGAGTTAAGGGAAAATGTTAAGAGGCAAGACGATGGAGAAGCGTAGGACCTGGGTAAAGCTTTGGTGCTATCAGCGTCTGCACTCCGACTTCGCCGGTAAGTTCACAGAGGCAGAACAATCAGTCTGGGATAAGCTGCTTGCCCTTTGTGGGCTGTGTGAAAGGGAGGGAATCATCTCCGATACTAAGGGAAAACCCCACACGTTAACCTTCATAAGCTGGGAGATTCATTCAGACTTGAAGCTGTTAAAAACCGTACTCAATAAATGTGTTGAAGAGAAAATGGTCACGATAGAAGAGGACGGCATCCATATAACAAACTGGTCCCATTATCAATCAGACTACCACCGCCAAAAGCCTTACCGTCAGGAGAGGCGGCAGCAGTCACACGCGATATCCGCTGACGATACTATTCCGGTAATGGATGATGACATGGCCCGAATGGTCAAGGGGTATGAAGATGCTTTCGGCATACCGCCTACCCATGCCATATCTGACCAGCTCCAGGAATGGCGAACCGAGTACACAACCGATAGTATCATCGAAGCTATGTCTACCGCAGTACTGTCAGGTCACCGCTCTATGAAGTACGCTGGCGGTATCCTGCGTAACGAGAAGGAGAACCCCGGAGGCCGGCATACTAAGAACTCATACAGCGGAAACAGTAACTCCGGCGCGGGTAGTCCTGAATACGAAATAGTAACATCCCCGCCGCCTAAGAAGTAAGGCCGGGGCCTGGTTCATTAAGAGGAGGCTGCTCTACCGGGGAGGCCTCCTCTACTTTTGCGCTCACTATGTCCTGTGCCACTTCTACCAGGTCCGAGGTCTCCCGGCGTTCCTCGGTAACCCTCTTTTCCTCGGCACTCTTCAACAGATCACCCCATGAAAGCGGCGAGCTGGGCGGGGCTTTGTGTTCGACGCGCTGGGTGGCCTTACCTATGCACTGATCAACGAGATAGTGACACTCCGCCAGGCGGACCGGGGAAGGGCGTTTCACTTTCCCCAAGGCTACGTGTTTGATATAGTGAATAGCGTAGGGGGCAGCATCAGTTATAACGCCGTGGACACTGGCGAGCTGCATAGACTTTGGTTTCCTGCCCGATTTACCTGGAACACCTGACATAGTGAATACCTCTATTTACACATGCGATAGCTTTACAGTGAGTTTACAACAGAATGACATAAAATACAATAGGGAGTAAACGGGAGGGGTGCGAGATGACGTGGCTGGGACGCGCCAGGAGGGGCAGGGAGAGCCCCGGCGTGGGCGGTAAGGGTAAAAGTACAGGCCGCGGAGCCGGGGCAAGAGGAGGGAGAAAGGAGACGGGCAGGCCGGGGAGGGGGAAAGCCCCCGGAGTGCTTGAGCCTATTATAAGGAAGCATGAGGGGAATGTCAACCGGGAGTAATGCGGGGTAATGGTAACTAGGCGTTTTAGCTTCAAACTGTGACAATTTTGTGATGTGTTAGTTATGGGATAAACCTTGACGGTTATGTGTTACATGTGATACATTGAGGGCAGATACAAATTGAGCGTAAGGAAAGGGGAAACATGAGAGAATACACAAAAGGCGGTTACTATACAAACTTTGACGGATTGAGTTCAATTTGGAAATGTTGGTGGTTAAAGTGGTATCAAAAGATACTTTTGTCTTTTGGCTTTAATCTACATCTAAAATAGTTAACCCGCGCGGCCAGGGCCGGGGGAATAGGAGAACTCCCGGCCACAGCCAGGCAGATTAAAATAGAGAGGGGGAATACATGTCACGCAAACTAACAATGTTAATAGTATCAATGGGAGTGATAGGGGCAGGACTGGCTATAGCTCTTAGTTATTCAATCGCTCATGTTGAAGTAATAGAAAAACCTTACCCCGTCTATAGCACTAATGAGACGGTACGCATTGAATATGTTGACCGCCCTGTTATCACTGAAAAGATTGTGACCGTTAATGTCACCTTGGAAAAAATTACGATTCTGGAAAAGATTGTGAAAGAACCCATTTACATTAACGGTGAGTGGCGGGAGTTTGAAAGCCTGGGTGTTTTAACTGAATGGGCGGAGAAACATCTTGCTGATATTTGGATGGTAGGTAGCAAGATGGCTGACTGTGACGACTATGCCGAGAGGTTACAGACCGAAGCTTATAAAGACGGCTACCTGCTTTCCTCCCAGTTAGTTACCGGAGGCATGTTAAACGGGAAAAACGTCTCAAACTTCACAGAAGTGCATATGGGCAACCTGGCGATGGTGGGCAACGCCATTTACTTCATAGAACCGCAGCCGGAGTACTTCCGGGTGATATTCGTTTGTAACCGCGATTAATAGTAGTAATAAAAGTATTAAGGGGGAAATAAGATGTCGGACTATCAGAAGCAAGCACAGGAATTTTTAACCAAGACCGGGACAAAGTTCACCGCAGAATATTTACGCACAGGAAAATATTTTGACGATGACAAAACAGAGCGAGATATATACACCATCACGCTTGAACGAGGATCGCGGAAATTTTCTTTCACTTTCGGGCAATCTATAATGCACTCCGGGCGTTTTGTGGTTTACGATAACCCGGAGCGCGGGATGTCAAACGGTGTCGAGAGCATCCAGCATAAAGGCGTTTTTCGCCAGCCCGCCGATGATTACCCAGGCCAGCGCAAGTGGGGTAAAAATAAAAACTTTGCCGCGCCAACTGCCTATGATGTGCTTTCCTGTATTACCAAGTACGACCCCGGCACATTTGAAAACTTTTGCGGGGAATTTGGTTACGATACCGATAGCAGAAAAGCGGAAAAAGTTTATATGGGAGTTAAAAACGAATTCCAAAACGTGGCTATGCTCTTCAATGATAAGGAGATAGAAGAGTTAGCAGAGATCCAGTAGCCTTTAACCCTCCGCAACAGCCCCGGCCGTAGGAGAGCCGGGGCCATCGCGGGAGATTAAACAATGAAAGGGGATACAATGTCAAAGCAAAAGTACGGGTATTACGGAGAAATATTTGGCTGGGGCGAGCCGGTACACAAGACAAGCACCGCCGACCTGGGGGGTATCAAGGCAGATATCAAGGGCTGTGATGTTGCGGCGGAAATAAAAATACAGTCAACTTCAATCCAGGGCGCTTTTACGGGCGACGCTTTCCAACAAATTATCACAGACCGCGTTATCATCTCCGGGCATGACGGCAGCGGACATCATGGCGCGGTAGCAATCGCGGACTATACCGCCGAGGATCTGGACAAAGTTATCCGGGGTGAGTGGGAAGTAATCCCGGCCAAGTTCCAGCCTACCATAGATAGAATCATTTATAGCGTAACAGGCTTTGACCTTGCACTGATAGCCGCGGACAAGGAAGAAGACGAACCGGAAACCTACAAAGGCAAGATAACCCCCGCCGTTATAGCGGAAGTAGAACGCCGGTTCAACAAGCGCAGCTTTGAAGATATCAGCCAGGAACTAGACCAGCTTATAGATGACGTTCTGGCAGACAACGAGAAAGACGGGGCAGAATAATGAAGCGCGTAACGTGTGGCACCTGCGGCATCGAGGACAATGAAGACCAAATGTGCAAACTGCCCGGTCAACAAGTGATGGTGTAATATGAGCAACCACGAGTTATACAATAGGTACAACTTGAAGCCGTGGCTGGGGATACTTCCCGGCGATGACTGGCTTAAAGATAACGAGCATAATCTTGACGGCTGGACGCCGGGGATCGAGATGTCCGCGCCAGGTATCAAGTACACGATCAACTTAAAGAAAGAACAGCCCGGCATAGTCCGGGATATTTTGAAGAGGTAATACAATGCAATCATTCGTAATTAGTGGGAAAGCATCCACAGTCTTCCGTTTAATAAAACTTAAAGCTAAAAGAGAGGAGGTAAAATTGAGAACTTCAATAGTAAGTATGAACCCGGTAGTATCTTCCAATATTGCCGCCGTTGGGTATGACGGCGAGGTTCAAACCCTTTATGTGCAATTCCACCCCAGCATGAAAACGTACAAGTACTTTAACGTGCCGGTCGATGTGTACGATTCATTCCTGGGGGCAGATTCCAAAGGGAAATTCTTTGCCAGCAATATCAGGGGCAAGTATGAATATAGTCAAATATAGAAAGGAATAATCATGAAAGAATTCATTACAAAACTAGAGAAAGTTGGGGCCTGCACGGAAGCCATCCACTGGTGTAGCCATTTTCCCACCCTACAAGAGGCCTGGAAGAACTGCGAGCGCGGAGACTGGATGCTCTGGCTAGTAGGGAAGTTATCAGGGGAACCCGGAGGCGATGCACGAAAGAAACTAGTGCTAACGGCCTGCCAGTGCGCCAGATTATCACTCAAATATGTCAAGGCTGGAGAATCGCGTCCCCTAAAGGCTATTGAAGCCGCCGAAAAATGGGCCAACGGGAATACATCCATATCTTTAGAAGATGTACGAAAAGCTGTTGCTGCTGCTGCTTATGCTGCTTATGCTGCTGCTTATGCTGTTGCTGCTGCTGCTGCTGATGCTGTTGCTGCTGCTGCTGATGCTGATGCTGCTTATGCTGCTGCTTATGCTGATGCTGCTGCTTATGCTGCTGCTGCTGCTTATGCTGTTGCTGCTGCTGATGCTGTTGCTGCTGCTGCTGATGCTGCTTATGCTGCTGCTTATGCTGATGCTGCTGCTGCTGCTGCTGATGCTGCTTATGCTGTTGCTGCTGCTGATGCTGTTGCTGCTGATGCTGATGCTGCTTATGCTGCTGCTTATGCTGTTGCTGCTGATGCTGTTGCTGCTGCTGCTGATGCTGTTGCTGCTGATGCTGATGCTGCTGCTGCTGCTGCTTATGTGCGCAAAAACACCCTGAAAAAATGCGCGGATATCGTCCGAAAATATTATCCCGAAGTACCAGAGATTGAGTAAACGACAATGACAACCAAGAAAAAGTATTGGCCGATCCGCAACATCCCGGAAGACTTACCGGGCCAGGTCCAGGTCGCCATCCTGGGATCCAAGGGAAAGTATAAGAACGCCGGGGAATTTGTGACCGCGGCGATTAGAAACCAAATAAAAAAAGAAGGGGGACACTAATGGTAGAGACTAGAACTATATTACCGGGGATGGTTTTTTGGGAGGGTGTGGATGTAACCGAGTTGCCCCACGAAAAACTGCTGGAAGTTATCTATCGCTTAGGGGGGATGAATGGACATTTCCACACTGGGAGACTTCTTGATCTTACCAATGATCTTTCCGGAAAACAATGGGAGAAAGTAAATAAATTATCTAAAGAAAGGAACAATGAAGTGTTTAAATTTGATTGGCCGTTCATGACAGAAAAGCGGCATAACAAGATCGTGGAAGAGGTTATCGCCGACTACCAAGCCGCCATCGATGAGGCCGCAGACGGCGCGGTTAAGACCAGCGAACACTTAAAGTCTCTGGTCGAAAGTCTTTCCGCCGCCAACCGGGACCGGGATGCAGCGCATAAAGAATTATGCGGGGCCTCCGGCAAGTTCACCACGTTTATGATTGAGATAGCTAACGCCGGGGCCCGGATAGAATCATGGGAGGGAAGCGGCCGGGAGCAATATTTCATGGTGTATATTACCCCCAAGCTGGCAAAGGAACGTGGTACCCTGGATAGCTTCATGCTTCAGTTCTACAAGTCCCTCATGGCTATACTCCCAGACCGATGGGAATGGAACGGGGACTTACAGTTTAAGAAATCGTTCTACGGTATCTACGCGATAGAAAAAGCGCCAGAGAAAATCAGGGAGATAACAACCTTCCTCCAGGGTGAACTCGATGCGCTCTATGCCACCATCCGCCGGCAGGGAGTAGCCGAGGCGATGAAAGAAAAGAAAGTTACCGGCCCGGACGTGCGGGACTGAAAGGAGGACGCACCACAATAAGAATCTGACAGCGGGACTATCGAATATAACAGCAGGGCCGGGTTATCCCCCCGGCCCTTTCTATTTTGTGGCGCGTTGCAATAGGTTGAGCATTATCGGCCCGGTGTCATGGAGTGTCATCAGCCAGGCCACCCGGGACCGGCCCGGCGGCCGGGGTATCTCCAACAATTCCCGGTACTGTTTGAACTGATACCGGATAAGCGCCGCCCGTGTCCGCGGCGGGACGCACCAGAATATCGGTTTCTTTTTTAACATCGTTCACCTTTAGTTCCTCCCCGGCGGATTGTTAAGGCTACCGGGCGGCAGGATGACCGGCGCCTGTTTCTTGGCGACACGTTCCACAGTTTGCTTGGCATAGAGAGCGCCGCAGTTACCGCAGATGGTGACGGCCGCCTGGAAGCGCGGGATCTGGTAGCCAATGGGGATTTTATTCTGGAGTTGCGGATCTACTATAAGGCAATCGAATATCTGGAAGTATATCTTGTACTCCGGCCGCATGTATCCGGCGGCCACCATTTTTATCCTGGCCTCTTCTGTCAGTGGTTGGTCCAGCCCGCAGCAGGGGCACTTGTGTTCAGTTACTATCGGTTTGTCCGGCATTGATTTCTCCTCCCTTATTTACATTCAATAAAAGTGCTGTTTGCTTTTGTGTTTCTTCCAGGGTACGCTCGATTTCTTTTTTGTTTGCACGGATTCTATCCCGACAATATTTCATCAGTACCGACGGGTTATCGAAAGTTTGCGTTACGATACTGTCGCCGTCTTTGTAGGAAACCTTGACCCCCTTGAACTTCCCGGTCAGTTTAATGGTAACGATTTCCCGGCCGGTAAGTTGGTGGTTATCATAGGTCCCAGCCGTCTCCGCGGAGATATCTACCTGGACATCATCCGCCCGGAAGTTGTGCAACTTTTCCCGTAACGTCTTGAAGATAGGATTTTTCCGCATCCAATTCTTTTCCATTGTCATCCCTGCCTTTACTTTTAACATATTCTTTTACGGCATTCGCGGTATCACTGGCCTTATCCCCGGTATCATCAACGCAGGCGGCGGTTATATTAGTTGCCTGTGCAGTTTTGTGTACGGCATCAGCACACCGGTTAAGCGCCCGGAGGTACGGCTTCCAGTATGCCGCTACCTTAGTCATGATTCCACCGGCATTTCCTGGCGCAGCCCTTGAACATAGCCGTCTTTGTCTTTAGACAGCATGTAATAAGGCGCTTTAATATTCTCGTTATCGTCGATGAGCGGGAATAGGCTGTCTTTCAGAAACACTTTGGCCCCAGCCGCATCGGCGGCTAAAACTATAGTCTGTACTGCGAGAATGTCCGGCAACTTCTCGGGCTTTGATTGCCCCCCGATTATAACCCATTTAATGCCGGCGTCTTTCAGTGTCCATGCCGTATCTTTCGCGGACATATTCCATGACTGAAGAGGCTCTATAGAAACGAATTTCACCGGAGCGATAACGTCTTTCATTGTCTTCCAGAGTTGGGTAAGCAACATACTATTGACTGAGGTACCGCCGACCCAGCAGTTCCCGGGAAATGGTGAAAACTTCAACAAGTTCTTATACTGTTTGGTCAAGAGATAGAAGCGGTCTCTTGGGTGCGCATGAATCTCCTGGAAGACGTCCCGTGTCCACTCTTCCGGGATGCCGATACCGAAGAGGTCCGACATATCACAGACGAACACGCCGCGCGGCTTCCTGCTATTTGGTAGATGAACATGGTCCCTCCAAAAGCGCGGATAAAAGGGATCGTCTAGCCCATCATAAAAAGAGGGAGAATGACGATCATCAATGGCTGGACCGGCGATCAATGCCTTTACCCCATGCCGTAGGTATAATGGCTTTGTCCTGCCATGTGCAATCTTGTACGCATAGCAAGGAAAGCCACCCCCCTTGCACTTTCCATCTTCAATGTTTAGACATCCGGTGATAGGATTCCAGGCGTATCCCGGTGTGCCATCCGGGTTCAGGTCCCACTCGATATCAGTGTGATGTATCTTACTCATTCCAGTACCTCGCTTATCTTTAATTCAATCCGGGGTGTGTCACTGAATCTCTTCCCGGAAATGATGGAGACGACCTGGCTATCATCCGGGATCACAAACTTATTCAAGGCATCCAGTAATAGCTTCAGGTAGTTGTCCAGGTCAGGCTTGTGCGTCGGCATGGTGACCTTCTTACTGGCGCTCTTGGGCTTGGGGACATAGAATATCGCGGTAACAGCCAAGGGCACCCCTACATCGAACACGCCATGTCCCATGCACTGCTGCCTGATGGCGTAGGCGATCTCATTCTCTGCCTTGACCGTCTTGGCCGGCGTATACATCTGGGCATGGCCGCCGAAAGCAGTAACCTTGGCCCTCCCCTTCGGTGTTGGCATGACGTAAATTACTGTCTCAATTACTTTCATTTGGTTTGTCCTTTCTCTTGGACATATTTGGCTTTAAACTCTTTCCACTTTATGCAATCATCAGGCTTATTATATTGTGACAGTTTATCTGCCCAATAAGCTAAGGTGTCATCCGTCTCAAAGTAATTAAATATCTCTTTAGCCAGTTCTGCCCGTTTCTTATCCTGCACTAACAGGTCAGAGGCAAGTTGGGCTTGACGGTTACATGGTTTACAGCGTTCATCAAGGGAACACCTTGTATTTGGATTCCCGTTTCTTGCATGGCAATACTCTAGCATTTCCTCATCACTAATCAGCTTCATTTCCTTGTCCTTGAGTGCTTCTAGTTGAGTGTCACAAACTCTTTTTAACGCCTCAAAGTCCAGACAAGTTTCTCTTGGAGTTATGCAATCCTTTTTGTATGCGCATAGTTCACAAAGTTTTTCATCCGATAGTCTACTCATTTGTGACCTCCTGTATTGATATTATTTTTGAGGGGGGAACGGATTCTTTAACATGGAATTGCCACCCTTTAGGGATTTTATCAGACTCAAATTCTACGGTGAGAATAGTTTTACCAAAACTTAGAGCATCCTCCATGTGACACGCAAACCATGAATCAGGCTTAAACCCATTTTTTCTTATTAGTTCTGATGTACCCTTATCCGTCCCATGAAAGCAGAGTACTTTCTCCGGCTTACGATGTACAGGAGCACGACATTCGGGGCATATTTTTAAGTTTCTATATCGCTTGTTTTCCCAGCCGCACTCATCGCAAACATAAATATAGTCGCTAGGCATTCACAATCTCCTCTATTGCTTTCTTTAAGGCTTGGGCATGAGGTAAACCAGAGTCAATGAAGGATAACCAACTGTCAAACAGTTCTTTTCTAGCCTCTTTAGTCCCTTGCAAAATACGGTATCTTTCCCAAAGATTTTCGTTCCTAATTTTTAGTGTCTTTTCTTCACAGTACTTAAACAGATTATCCAGGGTCATTTCGGGAAGCTCCCCACTATGGTGTGAAGTATCAGGGTAAATCCAACCCTCAAAAGAGTAACCGTTAACTATAGTAGGTGACTCCTTGAACCCGAACTTTTCCCAGAACAACTTATCATTAGTCACACAAGACCTCCTATAAATATCTAAAGTTAATGACTGTATCACACCATTCTTTACAATCATTTTACCGGTTCCCTTTTTATCTTCATTAGTCATGGGTTACTTACTCCTTGCCGTAATAGAACGGTCTTTGAAATATTCTGTATACATCTTTTGGCAGGCTCTAAGTGTGAGCATTATGACTATCAGTAACCCGATGTTAAGGACAACTGAAAAGGCACATATCCCTGCTAATATCGCGTTAATTTCCATAACTTACTTTCCTCCTAATAGTTTGAGTGTGTCTTGACGACAGGTTTCATACGCTCCTGTTAAACGAATCTACCTTGTTCTGGCTCCGGTTCCTTGGAGAAATTCTGGTATGACTGAACACTCTCATTGTATAGTAGCTTGCATATCTTTCTTTTACTGGTACCGTACCGGGTTTTCTCGATGATCACTTCCGCTACGCCCTCCGGGTATTCAGAGTAACCGCCAATATTCAGGCCGCGGCGCCGGCGCTCTTGCTCATTCCGGTTATAGACATCCCAATCATCGCGGGTGAAGTATTTATCGATGCGGTAAAGTAGTAGTATCCAATCGGCATCTTGCTCAATACGCTTACTTTCGTAGATATCGGCCTTGGTGGGCCGCTTGTTGTCCCTCTTATCGATGTCGCTGCCAAGTTGGGTGATGATGTTGACCGGGACCTGAAGTTCTTTTGCCAGGTTTGCCATATCATTCGAGATGTTCCCCAACTTGCGGTAGACGCCCTCTTCCTTGGCGCCGAAGAGTTCTATCTTCTGAAGATAGTCTATCCAGATCGCCTTGAGATTGTACTTGGAAGCCATGGTGTACGCTGCCTGCCGGATGCCGCCCACCGTAAGGGGAGCGCCGGGATAGGTAAAAATACGGCGTTGTTCTATGACGCCAAGAGAGTCCATTATTTTCTTGTTGAGTTCGTCATTATACCGGCCGGCCCGGATGTCGATAACCGTACACCCTACCAGTTTTGCCACTTCTTTATCCATCAGGGAAGCCACGGTCATTTCCCCGGAGCAAAACAGAATATCCCCATACTGGCTTTGATTGACCGCTATGTCCTGGGCGAGAGTAGACTTACCCAGCCCGGAGTCACCACCAAGTATAGTAAGTTCTCCCGGCATCTGGCCGCCGCCCAACTGCCAGTCGATATCGGCATATCCGGTAGGAAGCGCCGGTGATTCGTCCATGGTGTAAAGTTTAGAGTATCGATCTAAACCAATATCAGCCCTCATCTTGGGGGTTACTAAATCGGACTTTCCATTGCCCTTACGTAAGGTGTTAAGCATGGCCTCAGCTTTTTCCAGACTCTTCCCCGTATCTGGCTCGGAATCATAACCGATGGTAGCAATCCGATCTCCAACGCTGATTAACTTCCGGGATACTGAAAGCCGGGAGACGATATTGGCGTAATGCTCGATGTCCATTGATGTTGGACAGACAGAGATGAGGTAACTTAATCGTGCAACGCCCCCGACAGCTTCCAGCTTACCAGTACGAGATAGCTCCTGCGCCAGCGTTACCTGGTTGATTGCTTCCCGGCGGCCATAGAGAGTTACGCAGGCCTCGTACATCATCTGGCTTTGTTCATAGTAAAAATCAGTTGGCTTGAGAAAATTAACGATAGCCTCAATGGCATCGCCGTTAAGTAGAAGAGATCCAATAACGGACTCTTCAGCGTCATTATCGTTTGGCGGCAGCCGGTCTTGGTTTGACAATTTCATATTCCCCCAGGGCCATTCATTTATACAAACTTAAGATAGGTTGAAAGGTATCTTGAATCTCTTGGCAAATTCCTGGAAGTCCTGTTCGAGGATACGATTCTGCGCACCGGGTAGCTTGAATGATTTCAACCAGCCCTTTTCGATGTAGCGCAGGATAGTCACCTTGCTTACGCCGCATAACCGGGCGGCGGTCCCTGTTGTGAGATATTTCTGTGGGGTTACTTTACTATTCACTATCTTTCCCTCCTCTTAATTAACTGATGTTTATTTACCTTGCCTCAACATTGCCAGTGTTTTGTCGTGAGTATCTCGAAAGGTTAATCGCCTGATGAGCGAATACATGACCTGATATTCCTGAATTCTGGTGGTTGATTTGGGAAATTCCATAGGTTCTTTTTCAATAGTAATCTTATGCTCATGACAATAGAGCAAGCCCCACCCTCCGTTGACCTCATCGGGTAGAAGTAAACCAATTGGACAAAGATAATAACGAAGATTACCAAGTTGGCTCGGGGCGCGTCTGTGGGACTTTTTGAGGTCTGCATAATAATCAGACCGGCTTACTTTGCACTCAATGACAGCCGTGCGCTCGTGATTCATTCCTATCACATCAGGTATGGAATCGGCATAACAGCCGAACTCTGGTAAGATTATCGGGAAGCGCATACCGCTGATTTGGTTATTCTTAAACCAGTTAACGCCACGTTGTACTAATTCGTCATGTGTCATATCAAATCCTGATCCTTATTTACTTTCTATATCCGCGATTGCTTTGTAGACCAGGTAAATTTGTTGTGGCACTACGGCGTTGCCAAGTCCTTTGAGCCGGTTAACTCTGTTTTTGATTCCGGTGGCAACGCGGGGGATTCCGGCAGGCTCGTCCAGCCAATAGGAAAGCCCATCAGCCATTCCACCCAATCGGGATTCAACTGCCCTTGTGGTTGATTCTGTACTACCGTCCGGGTTAAGCTGTCGAATTTCCCTGATTGCCGGGTTGCATTGTTCGCATCGTCCGCGCTCGGAGTTGGGAAGTATCTCACTACTGTTGAAAGGCTCTCCTGTGTCCCCTTCTTGCCGTTGTTCCTGTTTTGATAACCTTGACGCGCTTCCGATGCCGCCGGAGTGGGCCATAGGACTTGATTCCCTACCTGGTCCCTCAAGTTTGCCGGTTGCGTTCTGCCCGGACGGGCTATTGTAGCTTCCCTCTCCAATGCTTCCGGGGATTTCGGTGGCAAACTGTCCATTGTGTTGGGAGTAGCCCACAATAAAGACTCTGTTTCGTCTGTGTAAGGCTCCCACGTCAACCGCTCCGTAAGTACACCATCCAACAGCGTACCCCAGCGCGGCCAGGTCAC
>Ga0172380_10001570_pt1 | contig 38951 bp, 32 predicted proteins | sample Leawe162metaG_FD_119747 | JGI IMG/M metagenome (GOLD analysis project Ga0172380, IMG submission 119747) | Leachate microbial communities from a municipal landfill in Southern Ontario, Canada - Leachate well 162 metaG | ecosystem: Engineered > Solid waste > Landfill > Unclassified | place...
TCGCGTTTTCATCAAACCTTTCTTGATGCCTTACACTTTTTCCCCCATCAGCAAGCATACGTCAAGCATCGTCGCGGAGGTTTATCGTATTTCTCCCTAGTTAAGTATCGTACCCCCCTTGTCAGACCGGTGCCGAGAGCGGCGTCGATCTATTCTACAAACTGGAGTTCAAGTAAGGCAAGGCGTATGGAAGTCTTTGGGCCTGCTTGGGAGGATAAAACGACTGGACCAATGTAACTGCATGTATTTCTGAAAGCATCCCTCCCAACCGGGGAGGGAATTATCCATGTGTTCCATTGGTGCTCGGGGGGTACAGATGAAATGTCCTAATTGCCAAAACAGGAAGATTGATGTCTATGAAGCTCGTGGTTTTACCTCAAAGGAAAGCCCGATAAAAGAATGCACCTGCGGACATGTCTGGCGGCTTATTCCTATCGACGAGAACAGCAGCCGAATAGACGTAATAAAGCAGGGGAAATCATCGTTCACCGGTTGACGTTGTCACGCCATTCGACTGCGCCGAAATGCGAATCTCCGGTGAACGTATAGACAAGGCTTAAGGTCCCGTCACTTTGATACCTGCTGGGCAGGGTACCATATTGTGAATTGCGCATCGACTCGACAAATTGAAGTCCCAATCCGTGGCGACCGTATACCCTGATGTTGAAGGCCGTCTTGAGGCGGACAATCGTTTCAGAGCCGCCGGCGGTATCGTACGCTGTGCTGCCTATGGTGGTATAGTGGCCCGTGCCGCTGACATAGTAGCCACGCCCGACCAACTCAAGTGCTGCCCGGTGCCCAAAGAGCAGGCGAAGTGCAAGGAGTCCCTGCGGGGCAACTCCGTAATGGTAGTCCCGTTCCCCCGTGGCGCCCGGAGTCGTTCCTGCGGCGCCGAAGCCGACACCTCCCAGAAGAGAACCCTGCAGTGCCACACCAGGAGCCACCCAGAGCTGACCGGTCGTACCGAGCGAGAGGGCCGAGGTTGAGACGCGGAAGGCGGTTGGTGCCAGGTAGTCGTAGCTTCCGTACAGCCCCCAGACCCCGCGATAGTCATTCCCTGCATGATAATCCTTACCGTAGAGCAAACCGCGCAGCAGGACGCTGTCAACCGGGTTGGCCGGTTTGCCGCGACTGCTTACCTCAAAGTCGAAATAGTCCATGGGACGAGTGTAGCTATACCCCGGTTTACCGGGAAGGCCGTAGGACATGCCGAAGTCCATGGTCGCATCAAACTGCGCAATGTCGCTCGTGCTGGAGCCCACTTGAAAACGCCAGAAGGTGGCCGGATTGAGACTCGGAAACTTTGTCTTGTACCGGTCACCGAAAACCGTACGGTTGAAAGCGGTTGGTGGCGATATTATCGCCGCAGCTGCCTCATGCCAGACATCGGGTTTGGAGCCGCCTTCGTTGAGCACCAGCTCCGCCATCCGGAACAGCGCCTCGCCAAGAAGACTTCCCGCGTTGCCGGTCGTGATCTGGTCATTGATGGAGGGAGGATCCGTCTCACCGGCCATCTTCCACATGAAGCTACCCACGTTGCTGTAGGCCAGTGACTCCCAGAAACCGAGGCCGGTGGAACGCGCCAAACCATACATGGTTGCTCCCTGATAGGGATGGGCAAATTGGTTGATGTTGAAAGGATCCTTATCGAAGACCCAGTTTTGTTTTTTCAGGTGATCCCATGTGCTGGAAAGGGTCGAACTGTACACCTTTTTTCCGTCCTCCATCTGGTTCGGATAGGTCAGCCGGTCGTAGACGCTGAGCAGCCCAAGGAAACCGGTGACCTCAAGGGCAGGAATGAGATAACTCTTGCGGGGCATCTGCTCCCAGGGAATGACCGTCTCCGGAGCAATGGCAGCTGGTTTGGGCGGGTCGGGCGGATTTTCAGATGTAATGACGTTGCTTTGCGAATACTTTACCCGCCTCCAGTTGTACCCACTGCCGCCAGCATCTGGATCAGCCGGTTCCGGAGAGGGCGTTGCCGGGGCGGCAATGGCTTCTGATACACCTGCTGCTCCGGAGTCAGACACCGGGTTATCATGGCGGGTTATCAGTTCTTCGGCTATCCCGGCGCCATCCGGGTTTGCATACGCCGGAACAGCGACACCTGCTGAAATACATAAAAAAGGAATAAGTATTTTTGAAATCATGGCGTGTGCCCCGGGTTGGCTATGAGAGATAGCTTCTTAATGAATCGGCAGCAGATATATGGGTTGTCAGAAGGAACGCTGAAAGCGCAGTCCGAGAAAATCCGGGCCGATAACCGGTGCAAGGTAGCTCGCATTTTCCGGAGTGACCGTGAGCAAGGCGACGCCATACGCCAATGCACCGGCCGCAATGACATCACGCCAGTGGTGCTTGTCTTCCTCAACGCGAACATACGCAATGTAAGCGGATGCAAGATACGCGGGAGTGCCCCATTTCCAGCCATAGCGCTGCCCCATGAAGGTCGCGCCGGACATCGCGACGGCCACGTGGCCGGAAGGAAAACCATAACTACCGCCGTTTGGACGTCTACCCAGGCTGGTTTCGTTGAATCCGAGCCGGAGGGCCGACGTAAGAACCTGATTCACTCCGATGTTGCGCAACCACTGTTTCTGCCCCTCGGTATCGTCCGTAAAATAGGCGACGGCCAAGCCGGTCAGGGGAACAACGCCCGTCAAGATGTCTGTCGCAAGGATATCAGGCCCGTTCCCGGCAGTAGCAGTGGCGGCTGGCAAGACAAGCGCCGCGGTCATCACGCATAAAAGCAGGCATCTGGTCATGATAGTACTCATGGGTGAAATCTCCTCTGGTAAGGGGCCTCGAAAAAGCAGGGCACTGCTTAATATATTAGAAGAGTGAATGGCAACTTACGTGCCAGACAGTGGGAGTAGACATTGAAGATGCAACAGTCTTATTTTGTTGGAATATGTTGAAGGGGATCGTTTGGTGAGAGACAAAAACCGTCAGAGGCAGCTGTCGTGTTTAACACATCTGCCATATCTGACGGCTCATTGCTCCTAAAGTATTTTTTCAGGGAGGGATCATATCAGGTCGAGATTACAACCTGACGTTTTTAGACCACGTTGAACATTCACAGTTTTGTGGACAGTCGGGAATTCGATACCAAAGGTTTAACGTCAGATATTTCTGATACTATCACGAATGTACCAGCGAGGTCATTTCAAAAAGTCGCGCCGTGACAGCCAACTGTTCGGCCCTGCCCAGAACCAGTACAATATCTTCTGCCTGAAACTGCCACACCGGGTCCGGATTTGAATTTATCTCGTCTCCCCGCCGGATCACCAACACCGAGGCTCCGCTGCGCTCGCGGAGAAGGCCGTCCCGCAGCTGTGTCCCTTCGACTTCCGAACCCGGTTGTACCCTGAACGTGGCCAGTTCCACCCCGGAAAGAAAACCGGTGATTCCGGTGGCATGGCTGTGCCTGCGGCTGATGCTGCGGAACATCTGGTATGAATCCCGCCGTATATCGGTGATGCAGCTTTCTATCTGGTCATGCGGCACCAGATAACTGCGCAGTACGCGCGAAAAGATCTCCACCGAAGTTTCGAACTCCTCTGGCACAACGTCGTTGACCCCTTGCTGGTAAAGCGGTTCCATTTCCGCCACGTACCGGGTTCTGACAATCATATGAAGTGATGGCCGCATGCTTCGAGCCTGATCAACCACCCGGCGGGTAGCCGTAGCATCGGAAATCGCCACCACCATGACCCGGGCTTTTTCAATCATGGCATGGTGCAGTATTTCAGGACGGGAGGCGTCGCCGAAAATGATGTGCGTCCCCTTCTTACGCTCAACCTTGACGGTATGATGGTTGGTCTCTAGTGCAATATAGCGGATGCCGTTTGCATCCAACACCCGGGCCAGGTTTCTGCCGTTTACGCCAAAGCCGACGATGACGACATGATCTTCCATCGGAAAACGGTCATGGCTGACACCGCTTACCCTCGTGCCGCGCCTGAGGGCAGCCGGAAGGAGGGAAGAAATTTTATTGGCCAGCGGTTCGGCGAATTTCACTGAAACCGCCGTCAACGCCATCGTAGCAACCGAGGCCGCCAGAAACAGCTGGTATTGCTCTGCATTGAGCAGGCCGTACTTCTGTCCGGACTGAGAGAGCACGAAGGCAAACTCTCCCACCTGGGCAAGGAGCAGACCGCTGATAAGAGCAGGCCGGGGAGGGAATTTAAGAATCAGGGCAGCGCCGCTTGCCACGACTCCTTTAATCAGAATGATCGCAACAATTATCAGCAGCACCGTCATCGGATGCTTCACCAGCGTAGCCGGATCCAGCAGCATCCCCACCGAGATGAAGAACAGGCTGATGAACGCATCACGGAACGGGATGATGTCCCCCATGACCTGATGACTGTATTCGGATTCGGAGATGGCCAGGCCGGCGATGAAAGCGCCCAGAGCCATGGAAAGTCCCACCTGGGCCGTAAGGAAGGCGGTGCCGAAACCGACGAAAATGATGGTCAAAATAAACAACTCGCGGCTTCGTGTCTTGACGACCTGATTAAATATCCAGGGGACAGCAAAGCGGGCGCTGAAATGTGCGACCACCACGACGGCAAGCGCCTTGCCTAAAACCATCACAATGCCGACTACCCCATTGCCTGCTCCGCCCAGAAAGGGGGTGAACAGCATGAGCGGCACGACGCACAGATCCTGGAATATCAGAATACCCAGGCAGGCTTTGCCGTGCGGAGAGTCCATCTCACCGGCATCCATCAGCAGCTTCATCAGGATGGCAGTGCTGGAGAGTGAGACCAGGAAACCGAAAAACGCGGACTGCTGCCAGGAAAACCCGAGTCCGATCCCCAGGAGAGCCACCACGGCAATGGTAACGGCAACCTGCACCCCACCCCCCCACAGCACCAAATGCTTGATCCGGAGCAGCTCCTTCAGGGAAAACTCGATGCCGATGGTAAACAGCAGCAGCACGACCCCAATCTCGGCCATCTGTTCAACCTGGTGGGTATCCTTGATAAGCCCCACGGCATACGGGCCGGCCACGATGCCGGTGCAGAGAAAGCCGATGATGGAAGGGAGCCGGATCTTGCGAAAAAGAACCACGGTCACAAGTGCCAGCCCGAACAGCAGCACCAGATCCTTCAAAAGATTGAATTCCATACGTCACTCCATGTGCTGATGCGTTTGCCGCATCCTTTTTCTGGCCGATCTGGACTCCAACTCTACAACAATCGGACTTGCGATAAAGACCGATGAATATGTCGCGACTACGATCCCGGTAACAAGCGCAAACGCAAAGTCGTGAATAACCTCACCACCAAATAGTAACAGGGAAGTGGCAGCAAGGAAGGTAGTCAAAGAGGTCACGATGGTTCGCGATAACACTTCGTTGATACTGCCATTGAACACCTCGGTAAGCGGTGCATTCAAGTTCTTATGCAGATTTTCCCGGATACGGTCGAAAACCACAACCGTATCAGTCAGCGAATAACCGGCAATAGTCAACACGGCGGTAATAAACAATAAATTTATCTCTTTATCGAGTACATAAAAAACTGCAAACATCGCCAGAATGTCATGGAATGTAGATAACGTAGCTCCAATGCCGAACTTTACGTCAAAGCGCCAGGCAATATAAAGAACGATGCCGAGAAGAGAGATCCCCGTAGCTATCAGGGTATCTTTTTTTAGTTTGTCGCCAATTGAGGGGCCAGTTTCTGTTGAGCTTTCTACGGTAAAGGTATTTCCGGGAAACTCTTTAGCAAATGTCTGGGTTATTGCATCGGCAACTGGCCCTGATGCCACGGTGGCCTTTCGCGTTTTTACGAGCAGTTGGTTGCTCCCGGTGATTTCTTGAAGTAAGGCTTCTTTCAGGTCGTGGCTCGCGAGTGCGGCACGGGCCTTCTCAATTGGTATTGGCTGGGTAAATTTGAGTTGTACGACCGTTCCTCCGGAAAAGTCGATACCCATATTGGCCGTGTTTGTCGCCACTTTAATGATGCCAATGATGCCTATGATCGAAATAATACCAGAAATCACGAAAGACATTTTTCTTTTACCTATGAAATCGATTGAAGTCTTTTTTATAAGTTCCATTATATCCCCTATATGCTGAGTTTTTTCACATCAAGCCTGCTGAACACAAGGCCGAAGACTGTCTTTGTCGCCAGAAGTGAGGTGAAGAGGTTGATTATGATGCCAAGACTCAGTGATACGGCAAACCCCTTGACGGGACCCGTCCCGAACTGGAAGAGAACTGCTGCCGTGATCAAAGTTGTCACATGTGAATCCATGATGGTCATAAATGCTTTATCGTAACCGGCATTCAGACTCGCCCACGCGGATTTACCGAGCTTTACTTCCTCTTTGACGCGTTCAAATATCAGTACGTTCGAGTCAACGGACATGCCGATCAGCAGTACGATGGCTGCGATTCCAGGCAGGGTTACTGTTGCTCCCAAAGCTGCCAGGGCGCCCAGCAAGTACACGACATTCAGGACCATACCGAAATTTGCCACTAAACCGGACATCCGATAATAGATCGTCATAAATATTATAACGAGTGCAACACCGACACCACAGGCAAGCAATCCCTTTTTGATCGAATCCTGACCAAGTGAGGGGCCTACGGTGACATTCTGGATGATCTTCACCGGAGCGGGCAGCGACCCGGCACGGAGCACGATTGCCAGGTCCGCAGCATCTTTTTCGTTAAATGACCCGGAAATCTGGGCACTACCGCCGGAAATTCTTTCCTGAATAACCGGCGCTGAATACACTGTATTGTCGAGAATGATTGCAAATCGTTTTCCTACGTTGGCAGCCGTTACCTGATCAAAGAGTCTGGCTCCGGTACTGTTGAAATCAATTGCCACATACGGTTTGTTGAACTGCGAATCAATCCGCACTTGGGCGTCTGTTAAAAGATCACCCGTGATGATGGCTTTTTTGTTGACGACCAGTGGTGATTCCGTAACGGCGCCGGTGCCAGGGTCTGTCCGTTTCTCCATCAGAATCTCGCTGTCATCCGAAGGTGTTCCGAATGATGAGGCACCATCATGCACGAGTTTGAATTCGAGTCGCGCAGTTTTTCCGATCAGTTCAATGGCCCGATTTGCGTCTTTGATGCCGGGAAGCTGGACAGCGATATGATTGATCCCTTCACGCTGTATGGCCGGTTCTGAAACGCCGAATTGATCGATACGATTTCGGATGGTTTCCAATGCCTGGGAAACACTTTTATCCTTCTTGTCTTGTGCAGCCTTTTCGTTAAGCTTGAAGCGAATGCTGACAAAGCCTCCTTCTTCTGTTGGTGGTGCTGTCTCAAAGTCAGGGTATTTTTTGCCGATCAGATTTTTTACCGTTTCCGCTGACAGCTTGTCGTAGAGCACTACCAGAACATTATCTGCTCCGTCACGGGCTACTTTCTTTACATGGATGTTCTGGGCTCGCACTGATTCTTCCAGGTCTCCGGCAATTAAATCCAGGTATCCTTCCAGCGCTTTTTGAGTTTCTACTTCAAGGACGAGATGAGTCCCTCCCTGCAAATCAAGTCCGAGACTGATTTTGTCTTTTGGCATATACCCTTTCCACCAATCAGGAAGCTGGGTAACCATCGTTGGAGTCAGGAAAAACAGGGATAGTACTATGAATGCAAAAACCAGACTCATGCGCCAGGCAAGGTCTTTTGTCATGGGAAATGCTCCTTTGATATGTGGTAGAGAAACGTACGAAACGCAGCATCGGTACGCAGCAGCAGTTGTTGGTTGCTGAAGCATGCACCACGAATGACGCACTCCAATTGGCAACTCTGCTTAAAACAAGAGCCATTACAGGCGAACAGGCGGATTCATCACTTTGAAACGGGAGTGAGTAAACCTGCAGGAAAGCCGTTGTCAGATTGGAAATGGTGGCGGTGCGCGGGTGGAACAACTGGATCTGGGGAGGGAAACAGCTCTTTGGGAGTCCTGAATAAACCGTGTTGCAGTAAAAGCCACAGGTACCTTGAGTTCATATGAACTCTGATTGAGGGCAATAAATGGTGCGTACTTTGCAAAATGTACGTGAGCAGTGATCCCTTGGGTTTTGGATATGGCGCTGTTACGTTCTTTTGAATTTTCATGAGGGGAACATACAGGCGCAAGTATACCGTTGAAAGTCAGAATGACAAAAACCGCCAGAGTGACAAACCATCTGGATTGCTTCCGAATATGTAATTGCCTGCACGTTTTCATACTAAGAGCCTGAGTATTTCCTCGGAAAAATGCTGTCTATTATTTTTGTTACTATTCATATCCAAGTTGAACCGACGCAATTATCTCCATTGATTCAGCGCCAGAATGACCGGCAAAATGGCCCGCGCCCCCTCTACCACAGAGGCACGTGGTGCGCGGGCTATGGTGACGCTGATGCCCGTCCGCTGTTCGAAAAATTCCCGTACTCCGGGAATTAGTGCCCCACCGCCGGTAAGACATATGCCGCTCTCAATGATCTCGCACCCCAGATCATGGGGCAGATCTCGTAAAAAATCTTGTATAGTATCTGCCAACTCTTCCAACACCGACTGTAAGGCATTCGCAGTCAGTATGCTCCCTGGATGGACAACAGAGCGGTCACAGCCACATGTCCGCATCAACATATTTCCAAACGTGTCGCTGAACTCCGTACATCCTGACTCCTGTGCGGCAGCAACGATAGCCCGTCGCATGCGGTCGCAGCCAACTCTGATAGCGCAGGTAGCACGGATTTTACTGGAGCGTATGACTGCACAGTCAGTTACTCCTTCGCCAATATCAATTACCATCTGCGCATATTGGGAAGAAACGTCAATACCTGCCCCGATAGCGGCGGCAAGCGGTTCAGGAATTAAAGATATTGATGCCGCTCCTGCTTTCATAATGGAGCCGATCAACAGCTCCCGTTCTTCTTTGCTTGCATCGCTGGGAGCACAGGCCAAAACACACGGTTTGACCATGCCAAACTTCCGTGTTCGATCCAAAAGCGGCTTCAATATCAGAAGTGCTGTTTCGTCATCAACGACAACACCGTCGCGGAGGGCACGTCTCGTACCGATTCGCGAGGGCCGTTCAATTAAGGGTGCCATCCCTGCAGCGATACGTATCGTTGCAGTCCCGACATCCAGTGCGACGTGCTGTCGCCACTGTCCTGTGTGGAACACGGGCATTACTTCGATCCTTCCATTTTTTGTTCCCGCTACCTTCTGATAGTTACGTATCAATAAAATAGCGGGCTATGAAAATGTGCAATTGGTTACAGTTAGTTACAACGACTGATAGCCATACCAATAACTGGATTAATTGTCGTACGACGCATCAGCATCAGGCCAGAATAATCACAGATAGACTGGCACCTTACAGTGCAAAGCTACCAGTGAGTTATGGTCGAGTAGAGTAACTATGCAGGAAAGAGTTATACTGGTGGTGCGCGGGTGGAATAACTGGATCTGGTGAGGGAAATAGCACTTTGAGAGTGCTGAATAAAACGTAGTGCGGTAAAAGAAACAGGGGCTTTGAGTACATATGAACTCTGATTGATGGCAATAAATGGTGCGTATTTTGCTAAATGTACGTGAGAAGTGATCCCTTGGGTTTTGGATATGGCACTGTTACGTTCTTTTGAATTTTCATGAGGGGTACATACAGGCGCAAGTATACCGTTGAAAGCCAGAATGGCAAAAACCGCCAATGTGACAAACCATCTGGATTGCTTCCGAATATGTAATTGCCTGCGTCTTTTCATATTGAGAGCCTGAGCATGTTTCTTTTAGTACATCCACCTTACAACCACTCAATACTTGCTGAAACGGCCGGGCTTGTCAACCTGAATGTGTATATCGGGGAGTAGGTTACGCAGAATACTTCATCAGGTTGAAGTCAGTATTTATGGATTATTAGCAAATCACAAAAATGTTAAGGCACGGTTAAGGCACAGACATGTTTGGTTTGGTACAGGGTGGGCTTTGGTGAGTCAGTAAAGGTGTGGAATAAATAGTCGCAAAGAGGCATAAAATAAGGGCCAGGTACTTGACCTGGCCCGTGTATTTTTTGGAGCGGGAAACGGGATTCGAACCCGCGACTTCAACCTTGGCAAGGTTGCACTCTACCACTGAGTTATTCCCGCTTGCGAGACCAGATGTATAACAAATCAGAATTTACTTGTCAACTTTTTTTCTATATTTGACTACTCAATCATGACTATTTTATCTGTAAAACAAATCTCACCCCGTTGTCACATCGCATAAATCGGGCGGACACGATATAAAGGATGAGTGCATATTTCATCGTCCCATTTTAAAAAGAATGTGGCGAATCAGTTCAGGGCGAAGTAATTTATGCAGCCGCAGGGGATGAATATTGGAAAGCAGAATATTGGCAGGCGCGACGCAGGTAAACCAGCACATCGGGTGTTTGCCATCCTTTATTCTGCCTCTCAGATTGTCGGCTGCGGGTGAATACCAGATTTCTCGAAAAGAGGATGACAACAGATTGCCCATTTTTTCAAAGGCCACCGGACACGAATAGACATCGCCGTTGGGATGAATTTGCACTGATGTGTATGCGGCAACGCAACGGTAACGATACAAGGAGGACGGGTCCCGAACAAAAGAACCAAAATGGGCAAAATACTCATCCATCATCGGAAACATATCGGAAAAGTCACGCTTCAATAGCGCAAGCTGTTCCTCAAAGCGAGGTATGCTGCTGTCGCTCAACGTCAGGTCTTCAGGCAGCGAGAACTCCATATCAGCACAATTATGGGCTGGCTGGATGGTCACGCCATCAACATTGGCAGCTCGTGCCAATCGCACCAGATCCACCAGTTCTCCAACGTTGCGATTATTGACGGTGCAGTTAATAAATATTTTAGGCCGGTCTTTTCGGACGTTACGAATGCGTTCGATAGCCTTGAAGGTCTTCTCAAAACTCCCGGGCACTCCCCGGATATAGTCATTGGTCTCAGCATTTCCGCCATCAAGCGACAGGTAGATCATGTCGAGACCGGAATCCACAATGCGTTCAGCCATGGCCTCGGTGATAAGCAAACCATTACTGTTGACACTGGTCGTCAGCCCAACCTTCCTGGCGTGCTTGAACAGCTCAAAAATATCCTTGCGCAAGAAAGGTTCTCCGCCCGAAAAAGCCACGCTGAATGTTCCCATTGCCGCCAATTCATCGAGAAGAAGCTTTTCCCGCTCCAGCGGCATATTATCGGTACCTTCAAGGGCTTGCCAGCGGTCGCATGTCACGCATTTGGAGTTGCATCGATACAAAATGTCCCATTGTACTTTAAGCGGACCGGCCAGTGGTCTGACCCCACCGGATGCAAATTTGAGAACATTGGCGATTTGAAGAAGTTTTTTCATCATTTGGCTATCCTGGCATACGCGTTCCGCAGTTTATCTTTAAAAACATGGTAGCTGAAATTTGCCTCGACATACTCTTCTGCTGCGTTTCCCAAGCGTACGCGTAAGGACTCGTCACTAATCAATCGTGCAATCGCATGGGCAAAATTTTCTGGATCAGCTTCAGCCAAAACCGAGATAGAGTCATTCAATACCTGTGTATGAGTTTTAAGGCGAGTTGCCACGACCGGGATTCCGGACTGCAGGTACGAATATAGTTTCATCGGTGTATTGCTGCCGAGAGTGCGTGGTGACACCAGAACCGTTGCAAGTCCCATGAATGCAGGCATCTCTTCCATGGGACGCCGGCCAAGTATACGAACATGTGACCCAATACCCATGGTATCGACCGTGCGTTGCACCTCCTCTACCTGACCCGACTGTCCTCCAACCAGAAGAAACAGCACGGTGGGGTTCAAGCGGATAACCAGCGGGATACAATCCAGCAAAAGGTCTATGCCTTGATAATGCTCAAACGTCCCTGTATAGACAACACACGGGGCGTCTCCAAGCAGCAGCTCTAATCTGATACGCCGAATGTCGTCGTCGAGTGTAAGCGGCGCCTTTTCTGAAACCGGAATATCCTCTAGAACGGAGACTCGAGTATCCGGCGAAATGCCCGATACCCTCTCGCTCAGTGCCGAACATACCGCGATAACCAGATCCGATTTAAAAATCGTCCACCGTTCCAGACACTCCGCCAGCCATAAAACAGGAGCAAGGGTCCATACGGGCGAACGGGATTCCTGAAGTTGCTCGGGAATGCTGGAATCCATGTCGTAAACCAATGGTACCCTGAAAATGGATTTAAGCACAACTCCCATCATCGCGCCTTCTTCAACGCCATGAATGCAGTCGTAACGGTTCCGAAACAGTAGAGAGAAGGCCTTGATGAAAACAAACACGTCCAGAAGCAGCTTGACGGCGGAAAGTCCCTTTTTTACCGAGTGTATCAGGGGAACTGGAAACGCTCGGCAGTGAGTGACTGACGGGAAGTGCCACGGCTCACCGATATGGTAGGTGACAAGATCGATTTCATGACCAAGTTCGCTGAGTGCCCTGGCCAGAACCGCTACAGCCAGGGGGGTACCGCGCTTCTCAAAAAATGGCTGTGGAGCAATGAGTAATATTTTCATGAACAAGTCGGCATGTCAGGGGAGATTGACTCTTTCGCGGATCACATATATCGGCTTGCCCTGCGACTCGTAGTATGTTCTGGAATTGAGTTCACCCAGCAATCCCAATACGATGAACTGAACACCCATGAACAAAAGGAACGCCGTCACAATCAACAGTGGATTACGATTCATACTGAGGTGTTCGAACAGCTTCATATAAAGTGTCATGCCCCCGGTACCGAGCCCCGCCACGATTGTATAGACTCCCCACTTACCGAATAACTGGATCGGTTTGGTTGAGTAGGTCAGCAAGAATTTGACCGTCATCAGATCAAGGACCACCCGCAGCGTCCGGGATATTCCATACTTACTGACACCATGCAGCCGCGGAAAATGATTGACCGGTATTTCGACAACTTTTGCTCCCACCTGGGACGCAAGCGCCGGAACAAAACGATGCATTTCGCCGTACAGATTGATGCCATCCAGCACTTCCCGGCGATATGCCTTGAGCGTGCAGCCGTAATCATGCAGATGAACGCCGGTAAGGCGCGAGATAAGGGCATTTGCTAACAATGAAGGGATCTTGCGGGTAATAAAAGTGTCCTTACGATCACGGCGCCATCCCGAAACGACGTCATACCCTTCATTTATTTTCTCAATCAGACGGGGTATATCGTCAGGATCATTCTGAAGATCGCCATCCATCGGAATAATGATATCGCCGTTCGCATAATCAAATCCGGCCGACATTGCAGCAGTCTGACCGAAATTCCTGCGGAACCGGATCAATTTCAGACAGGCGTCATCTTTTGCGAGTTGGGAAAGCAGAGCGTACGATCCATCAGATGAACCATCATCGACCATAATAAGTTCGTAATCGCAGTTCATCTGCAACATTGATCGAGAGATCGCACTGTATAACGCGTTTACGTTTTCCTCTTCGTTATAGATCGGCACTACAATACTGATTTTCAAAGTGATGATACTCCTCTTCCTAAAAAATTTATTTTTTCGATTTCATTTCAGATTCAAGTTTGTCCGCCATTTCCCTGCTAATTCCTCTAAGACGCACGAGAAGCCCGTTGGCTGCCTGTTGATCGCCCAGCCGTATCCAGGCCAGCGTCAGGTTATATATGAGATTTTTATCTTTCGGATCAAACTTGAGAGCTTGATTGAACTCATAGCGAGCAGCATCGTGCTGCCCACTGCCCAATAGTGCAACGCCCAGATTGTAATGAATCATTGGATCATTTGGAGTCACATTCAGCGCCATTCGATACTGGCTTTCAGCTTCCTTCCATCTCCCAAGCCCGGTATAATGAACACCCAAATTGCAGTAAGCCCGTCCATACTGTGGCTTAAGAGCTATTGCCCGCCGCAAATGGTACTCTGCCATACCATTGCGCCCTATCATACTGTAAAGGCTCCCCAGGCTGTTGTGTAATTCATGGTCATTCGGATTAATCCGAAGACCATTTTCCAGCAACTCAAAAGCCTCCCCTTTCCTGCCCTCATTTATATACATATTTGAAAGTGCAACAATTGATGAGCCATAGGCCGGATTAATGCGAATAGCTTCAATAAGCATCCGCTTTGAATCTTCGTCACGCCCTTTGTGCAAATATTGCTCTGCAAGAAGATTGCGGACCCGTTCACTGTGGGGTGCCTTTCGAAGGTTGTCTTCATAAAAAGCAACCGGGTCGTTCCAGAGTGCGTTTCGCTGCCACGTCACGACTGAATATATACTGATTACAATACAGAATAAAGCCAATACGACCCGGCGCCACGGCAGAAGTATCAGAACATCCATTAAAACTATTACAAAACCGGCAACCGGGAGATACAATCTATGAATGAAAAGGGGGTCCAGGGGAATAAAGCTCGATTCCACAGACAGGGTCAGGAAGAACCAGGCAATTCCGAAGGAAATCCTTGGCGCTGAGTGCCGCACCCTGAAAGCAAATCCTAGAAGTCCGGCCAAGCCTACTCCCGCGACAATACTACGTAACATCAGTAGCGTTTTCACTACCGGATAACAATAGTCGAGTGTTATGCCGTACGGCGCAATCAATATGCGGATGTACGTCCAAATCACACTGAACTGGGTAATAAAATACGTCCATGGTGTCAGGTCACGTGAACTGACGATGGTAGTGGCAGTTTTCGTTAATGAATCAACACCGGCGCCTTTATACAAAGGAACCAGAAAAAAGAAACCCGCAAAGAGGCAGGGAATTATCGCAAAGGGGAATGTACGCATCAAAAGCCGCGTCCACTTTTCAGAACGGCCATCCAAAAAAAACCAATCAAAGAGATACAGGGCAACGGGAAGTACCACCGCATTTTCTTTTGAAAAAAGAGCCAAGGCTCCCGTCAGGAAAGCGGCAGCCCAAAAAGCCATAGAGATCATTCCGAAAGTGCCGGGCTCGGAATGACATTTTTCTCTGAAACGAATATAAAGGTAGAGTGAGAGAAGAAAGAAAAATCCCGAGAGGCTTGTCATGCGCTGTACAATGTAAGTCACTGCTTGAGTTTGTACGGGATGGACAGCAAAAAGCAATGCACCTAGAAAAGGATATACCTGGAATCCTCTAAACACCCGCTTGAGTATCAAATAAAAAACAATAACTGATCCCGCATGAACGGCTATGTTGACCAGGTGAAAGCCGGGAAGGTACAGCCCTCCCAGGCTGTTATTCAGTACAAAAGTCAGCTTGGCGACCCCTCTGAATGAGAGTAGCAAGCGGATAACCTGATCAAAGCCATGCAGATAAGGCTGTTCAATAATACTGGTAATATCGTCATAATACCACGGGACCGTCAATGTGTTGCTGTAGAGCAGAAACGTAACTAAAACGAGTAAGGAAACATGGCAAACATCTCGCATCGAAAACGCAGGCGACGAAACAGCACTTATCGGGGAACTCACTGGGTCACTCATCGCTACCAACCTTGATATTTTCAACGTTATCTTCAGCACATGCCTCTCTAAGCAAGGCATTTTCCTGGGCCAGATTTTTCACCTGATCGGTAAGAGCTGATATCTTAATTGAGAATTGGACTGCTATCAGCATAAGGAAGATGATGGCACAAATAAACAGGGTAGTAGTCGGCAAGCCGGCACCGATTAAACCGGTAAGGGTTACAAGCCATTCATAACGAATAACGAGAATAAACATCAAAAGACTGGTCGCAAGCCACAGGACCGAATACTCTTCGCGAAGCTTTCGCTTTCTAACCAGATTGATAGTGCACACAAAAACGAGACAACAAATAATCAAGGCAAATATTTTCTGTTTAATTGGCATACACACCTCATTAAATACAGCGTTCCAATTCATACAACGCGACAAGAATCCGCTACGTTCAACAACATTTACACTGATTGAGCATTAACCGATTCGTTGATCAATCGAAGTACCATCTACTGTTTAGCCAGCTCTTTCTCCAACCTTGTTGCCAAAACGTGATCTCGACTGCGCAAACGGGGCAATAACGCCATCGCCTCCTGCCGGTTGCCAAGTTCAATGCTTACACTCGCTAGATTGAATAGTGCCTCGGCATCCTCCGGGGCAAATTTAAGCGCCAGGCGAAAAGCATCTGCCGCTTCGGATACGCGCCCCAGAGAATAGAGTGCCACACCAAGGTTGTAATGAGCCTTCGGGTTTTCATACAGGGCTGAGATGCCCTGCCTGTAGTATTTTTCGGCCTCGCTCCAGCGTTTGAGACCGGCATATACGACCCCCAGATTGGTATATGTCTCGGCATACTCCGGAGAGATTGATATAGCCTTGGACAGTGTCTTGAGGGCAAGTTCCGGTTTGCCCTGCAGGTCATAAAACACACCAAGCTTGTTATACAATTCGCTGGAAAAAGGGTTGGTTTTCAATCCCCGCATCATCACTTCCAACGCTTCATCCATCCTCTGTTTTCGCATCAAGATACTGGACAGATTAACATAAGCCCACTGAACGCTCGGGTCTGCCGTGATCACTTTGCGTAACAGCGCTTCGGCATCCTGATCGCGGCCCATATCAATATAGCTTTTGGACAGACATACCATAACCCTAGTGCTGTGAGGAACCTTTGCATACTGATCTTCATAGAATTCATACTCATGACTCCAGAGGTCATTTCGAAACCAGGTCATCACGGCGTATATCACGACCATAATAAATAAAGTAACGATCTTGGCTTTATTCCGGCAGCACCAATCCAGAAGCTGTGGCACAAGGACAACGAATCCAAACATGGGCACATACAGCCTATGCTCAAAAGCCGGATCCAATGGGATAATTGTCGATTCAACGAAGAGGGTTATAAAAAACCAGAATATACCAAAGGATACAAGAGGTAATCGCTTGCGGAATATCGCAGCACATGTCACTAAACCAGCTAAACCGAAAAAAGCCATTGCGTTTTTTATGGTAATCAGCGAGGTCACAAGCGGGTATTGGTAATCCAGAACTTGGCCATAGGGCAGGAATAAGAGTCGAATGTAGAGCCACAGGACCGAAAACTCCGTCACCAGATAGGTCAAGACATATTCAGAATCCGAGCCCTTCGCAATTGCCAGCCCCTTGGCCGGATCAGTGGTGGAGGTAATGACTCGAATCCCTGTGCCATTGATGACCGGAAAAACAAATTGCGTCAAGGCCATCCATACAGGCGCAGCAAAGTAAGGAAGAAGATAGAGAACCTGCCATAAACGGCTTTGTTGATGTTTTGGCAGAAAATATCGATCAAACAGGAAAATGCACAATGGCAACACTGCAGCGTTCTGTTTGGTGTAGACGGCAATCGCGCCGCTAATTAATGAAAACAGATAAAACAGCAGGTGCCCTGCGGAGACGAAACGCGTACCTCCAATGAGTAATTCACGTGCTCGAACGTACAAATACAGGGAAAGAAAGAAAAACAAGCCGCTCAAGCTTGTCATTCGCTGCACTATGTAAGTCACTGACTGAGTTTGCAATGGATGACAAAGAAATAGCAGCGCTGAGAGTAAAGCGAGAACGGGTTGACAACGAAACACCCGCCTCAGATTCAGGTAAACGAGAAAGGTCGTCAAAAGATGAATCAGGATATTGACGACGTGATATCCAGGCAGTTCCAAGCCGTGAAAATGGTAGTTGAGAGCAAAACTGAGCATCGCTAATCCGCGCTGAGCGGTGATTTTATGCCAAGCGACGCTCAGATCCCGTATCAAAGGATTGCGAACAATGTTGCCAAAATCGTCAAAATACCACGGGACATGTAACGTGTTCCCGTAAATTACCACACCGAGTATTACGATACTTAACGCAGCGGTAAGTGACGAATAGGCCCAGTTCTTGATATCGAGCATTTCATCTGTTTGTTTCATGCATAAGCTCTTTTTAAACATTTATTTCATTACACCAGAACAGGTAAGGCCTTCCCTCACAATTAGAGGTATCAAGCATTACTTTGTTTTTAAAATATACTGTTCGACAGCTTTAGCACGGAGGGGATTGAGCTGTTTCAGTTTGTCGAGCGCTTCAAGCGCTCTAATATTGTTGCCCTGTTGCGCAGATAACAACGTCAGATTGAGCCATGCCACGTCGCTTTTCGGGGCAAGAGTCACGGCTTTTTCATAATAGAGAAGGGCCTTTGTCCTGTCACCCTGAAGTTCATACGCCAACCCTAAATTATTGCGGGTAATGGCGAACCAGGGATCAATAAATCGCACATCCACGTTATTGTTTCCCGTAAGAAATTTAGTGCCGCTACCAAAGCGCCCTCTTGCTTCCGGAATCTGTGCGAGGAGCACTTCAATATTATTCAGACTTTCCGTGGAGCCTGGCTCACGATCCAATGCATGCAAAAGGGGAGCAATTGCTTTTTCAGGCATATGCCTGACTATATAGAATGTTGCCAGATTGTTGAGAACCCGTGGTTTATGGGGAGATTTGTTTGCTGTATCCTCCCAGAGACGCAATTCATCATTCCAGATCATGTTGCGCCGAATGGTTGCCGTAGTAAGGATCAGACAAAGGAGGACGAGTGTTGCCCAGGCGAATACCCTGGTTGGTTCGCGTCGCACAAGATACAGAGCGGAGAGTGAAACAACGGCAAGAAAAAATCCACCGGAAGGAAGATATAATCGATGTTCGAAGATGACATCGAGAATCGGTATGATGCTTGATTCCACCGAAAGAGTCACATAGAACCAGACGACCCCCAAAGAACCGAGTCGGAGACAGGTACCATTAATCACATTGTGTTCTTTGAAAAAGTTCCGTGACTTGAAGAACATAAAAGCAGCCGAGGACAGGATGAGCAGGTGAAATAGCAGCGATGATATAACCGGAACAGTAAAAAACAACTTTTGAAGCGGGTAGTCATAGTCAAGATTCTGATTCACTGGAAAGATCAGGAGTCTCACGTAGGTGACGACAACCCGAAACTGAGTCAAAAGATAATCCGTGCGGGAATACGTCAGCTCCTCCCTCGTTCCCTTGCTGAGCCCGTATAGCAGATCATCAAGACGTGCTGACCCATGGTGAAGTATTTGCTGTACGGGAATGATTAACAATAATAGAGTCATTCCTGCCAGAAACGTCCTGTTGCGAAGCATACGCCCTTGGAAAATGAATAGTTCAACTAGTAGCAGCATGACTGGCAGAGTAAAGGAGATCTCTTTGCAGCGCATGGCAAGCAGTCCGAAAATTACTGATGCCATACCGGCAAGCCAGATCTGAATGCGCCGGGCGCCATTTACATGGAAGCTTCTGGCTCTGACAAACATCACCGTCGAAAGCAGGTAAAAGAGAGTTGCCAGTGAAGTGTATCGTTGCACGATATAGGTTACTGCCTGAGTCTGAACCGGATGACTGACAAACAATAGTGCCGTTGCAAGGGGCACAAACAGAAGTATGAAATGAGCTTCTTTCCCAGACTGTACTTCCGTATTTTCCCCGGAAAGGGCAAGAATGAAATAAGCAGCCAGATAATATATAGCAACGGCTGAGCAGAGGTGAATCAACAGGTTCAGAAGATGATAACCGAAGACGTTATTGCCGTGAATGGAATGGTTCAAAAGAAAACTGTAGTCGACCACTTGACGTGACGTTGAAGAAGATAACCTTAATAGAAGTTGGGCTTTATCCGAAATACCGAAGTCATCAAACTGAAATGGTGCATGAAGAGAGTTCGCATAGGCTATCAATCCAGTCAGCAGAACTATCCCAAGCGAAAGAGTCTTTCGAAATCGGTTGGGAACAGTGTGCGGCACACAGGCCTCCGGGAAGCTGAATCCGGTCATTTTTCAGCGGTGTCCACTTTGCGCAGGAGGGTCACAAATATGGAAAGAAGCATCTTGAACATATAATACAGCGGCTTGAACCCACTATGCATGGATTTCCCTTCGCTGTTTTCAAACATTCGCACCGGCACCTCTGTTATGTCAAAACCTGCACGATGAAGCATAATCAACATGTCGGCATCCGGGTAATCAACAGGAAAAATGTCCCGTGCAAAAAACTGGATAACTTCCTTGTTGAACGCCTGAAAGCCGGAGGTTGTATCAGTACATTCCCTCCCCGTAATAATTGAAACAATTTTGCGAAAGAGTGCCATACCCAGGCGTCGGGCAAGGGGAGGTGTATAGCTGTTACCCAGAAACCTCGAACCAATGGCAATATCAGCTTTTCCTTGCATAACCGGTGCGAGGAGGTCGGGTATACAGGTGGGGTCATGTTGCCCGTCAGCATCAAGTTGGACAAGAAAGTCGTAGTTGTTGGCAAGAGCGTATTTATAGCCGGTCTGAATGGCCACGCCGTATCCCATGTTAAACGGGTGCGTAACGACAATCGCTCCTGACCTGCGAGCGATCTCTGAGGTACCGTCTTTTGATCCGTCATTTATGACCAGAACCGGCATATCGGGGACTACGCTCTTGATATTATTTACAACTCTCCCTATTCGGGCAGCTTCATTATATGCCGGGATCAGTACAAGAGAACGTATGTTTGTCACGTTCATTGTCCAATCCTCCGAATTTTTTCTCTCAACAGCTTAAATGCATAGCGAGGCAGGTCCGCCAGCATAGGATGCCGCCAGATCATCATGACATTGTGAAACAACCGGTATCTGCGAAATTTTCCGTAAAGTCTTACTATTTCAGAACGGGACAATACCTCTGAAAGGATGATGGCCTTGTGAGGAGAAACTTCAAAATTTACATTCAGACTGCTCCAGTCCATATCAGCCCCATCCGATACAAGGCCCCTGCTCTTCGCCAGATCCCATACCGGGGTACCTGGAAATGGCGTAAGGACATATACATCGAATAGACCCAAACCAACGGATTTAATGAATTTAAGAGTGTCCTGGATTTCTGTTTCCGTCTCGTCCGGTGCACCTATGACAAACGATGCATTGGCCATGATCCCGTTATTCTGCAGCAATGCCACAGCGCGCCTGTTTTGTTCAACTGTAATGCCTGCTCCCTTGAGCCACGTTAACACCCTCTGGTTTCCCGACTCAAGGCCCATTCCGACAGATACAACACCCATCCGTTTCAGGCCGGATACTATATCTTCTGTGACAGTGTTCGCCCTGAGAGAGCAGGAAAATTTAACTTTCCCAATCACATTCCCCTGTTCAAGCAGATCAACAATTTTAAAAAAACGCTTTTTATCTGCAACAAAAAGATCATCAAAAAAACTGATAAAACTGGCACCCGACTTTTCAACAAGCATTTCGACTTCGGACACTACCCGCTCGGCAGAGAAAAATCGTACTGAATCCCAAAAACGGGAGGATGCACAAAAAGAGCATCTATACGGGCACCCCCGGGATGTAAAAAGGTATGTATGCGACGATTCTTTAAAGAGAGACCGATCCGGAACAGCGAGCATATCAAGGTTCATTTGTGGAGGACGAGGTTGAGTTTTCAAGAGGCTGCCATCGGCAGCATGATAGATAATACCAGCAATACCGGCCAACCGTTTCGGCTCAAAACAGCGAACATCACGAAATATCTGCATTAGCTCAATGATTGTATCTTCCCCTTCGCCTATGCAACCTACCGTCATGGCAGGAGAAAGAGTTTCAGGGAGAAAAGAGATATGAACCCCACCGACAAGTACCGGAATTCCACGTTGATGAACTTCGTCTGCATAGCGAACCGCACGTCCATAGTTCTGACTAACTGCGGAAATTCCTACAACATCAGGATGAAACCTATCCAGAGCGGCATCTATGTCAGCGTTGACAACCTGAAAAACAAAAGCATCGTCACCGAAGAATCTTTTGAGCGACGCAACCAAATAGCCAATCCCTAAATTCGGATAGCGGGTTTCGACTTCTGATGAAGAGTCTATCGCATTGATCCAGAGGAATTTTATCATAGGTTTATCAGTTCCCCTTGGCTTGAAGACAAAGCACTCCCAATGATATGAGTAACAAACCGCCCCACTGAAGCATGGAAAGACGTTCGCCGTACAGCCACCAGGATAGCAGCGGCAAGATAAGGTAAAAAAATGCTCCTGAAAATCCGAAAGCATAGCCAAGATTCGCTCGGGACAACACAAGAACCCATAATAGAAAACTGATTCCCTGCAGTGCCACACTCGCAAGAACATACGGGGACGTTAGGGCCATTGTTACAAATTGGAAGGGTGTTGCATGGCCAGCATCAAACGTCGCCACACCTTTTTTCAGTATGAGCTGGCTGATAACCGTAGTTGCAGATACTACAAAAATAAGCAGAATTGTCCTCATACCGCTCCAACGCTATCACATCTTTTTTCGCCGACAGAAACATGATGAAGGCTCGTTTGCCAAAACAGAAATGGAATACTGCGTGCGGAAACCGGTATGAAACCTGTCCTGCATAGCGACTTGCGGATCTGCCCTGGCGTCCACTGCCTGACATGTCCCGGGTCATATAATGCCTCGCGAACCATTCCCATTGCAAGTCGCGCAAGCATAAATGTCCGGTCGTTCGGAAAGATAATAATGACTCGCCCCCCCGGTCTCAGAACACGCCAGATTTCAGACAACGCCTTCTCGGGCTTTTCAAGGTGCTCAATCACCTCTGAAAAAAGAACGGTATCAAATGAGGCATCGGCAAAAGGGAGCGAATAGAGCGACCCCTCCAGAACCGGTAAATTATAACTGCGGCAGAGTTCAAGATTCTCCGGTTCAGTGTCGATTCCAACAACCGTGCAATCAGGAAAAAGCATGGTCAGCTTTTCAAGGGTTATTCCTTCACCGCACCCTGCGTCAAGGATATCTTTACCGATTATATATTGAAAAGCAACTCTATCGCGATAGTCCCAGTATCGTACTCCGAGTCCACCTTTCGCATACTGATCTCTTTGGTAAATCATTCCTTCTTTATTCAGTCCAGTATCAACCGGCATCAAGCAGCTCCATAAATGAGATGGAATAGGACTTCATCAGACGACGCATTTGTGACGACGACAAACGACTTGAAGCCATTACCGTCTTACGCTTTCCCATAGAACGCGGCAGACCAATTAACGCATCAAAAATACCGCGAATCACCGCCTTGACCAGAGAAGAGGAAGAAGCACCTCGAAACTGAGCGCCAGCCCCTTTTCCTCCGAGCACAAGCCGTACCTGAACCAGATAACGGATTACAGACCAAAATGGTACCGCAAGCAGCATAGGAAACGGCAGGTTCTTAAGAGCTACCCAAAAATGGTTGCGCTCCACAAGATACAACTTGAATGGAGAAAAAACACCGCCACTCCCGGAATAACGGTGATAAACCACGGCATCACGGGCAAGCACAGCCTCCCAACCGGCAAGACGCCCCCGCAAGCCAAGATCGGTATCTTCACAATAGGCAAAGAAATCATTATCAAAAAAACCAATTTCGTCGATCATCTCACGACGATACAACGCGGCACAAGCACTGGGAATAAGAATTTTTTCCGTCTTTGCCAAAGATAACGATGAATAACTCCGGCGGCGACCATTGCCGCGTGACATGCCGTCTGGACAGATGGCAACTCCCAGCGAATCAATCTGGTCCGGATTATCCCAGGAACAGATCCTGCTCGCTACCATTCCTATCTTGCGATCAGCTTCAGCAGGAGCCACAAGCTCTGCCAGCCAGAATTGATCGACTCGCGTGTCGTTATTGAGAGTGATAATATAGTCGCCATGTGCGACTGCTAGACCGGCATTGTTACCGCCTGCAAAGCCGCAGTTTTCTTCGAGCGGTACAATATGTACCCAAGGGAAGTAATCTCTCAGCAATTCGAGTGATCCGTCATGAGATCCATTATCAACAACAATTGTTTCAAAATCAGTACGACTCTGTGTGCGCAGACTTTCCAGGCACGCGGAAAGATATGCTCTGCCGTTCCAGTTGACTATTATTATGGAGATACACGCCAACTACGTCTACCTCCACACGCTTCGGATAAAGGCCAGAGCAGCGTTCAGGAGCCCTTTTGTAATTGCAGGATTTTCTGCCAATCGCACGAGATAATTTGCAACAATCCGAGGTCGCAAATAGAATCTGCGCATCAGTTCGCGTTGGCTCACTTCCAGATCATCTTGACTCAATCCAAAAGGAACAAAGACAGCATTGAGCAAATTCATCCGGGACCAGTCACCATCAAATTGGCCAAATTCCGCGGCACGGTCATAGATTTCAGTCCCAGGAAAGGGGGTCAGCATACTGACGCTAATATCATCAAGTGGAAGTTCCAATGCAAAATTTATCGTCTGGGCAAGAGTCTCCCTTGTTTCTCCCGGATGACCTACAATAAAAAATCCCTTAGTCAGGATCCCTGTATCTCGACACAATTTCACGGCAGTTCGAATCTGGTCAAGCGTGACATTTTTATGAATAGTGTCAAGAATTTCCTGGGAGCCACTTTCGATTCCAAAACTGATTTGCCAACATCCCGCCTGTTTCATGAGAGCGAGGCTCTCGGCATTCACATGATTGGCACGACCAAGACACGACCAGGACAGATCCAGCTTCAATGCAATCAAACGTTCGCAGAGCTCAATCAGGCGTTGCTTGAAAGTCACAAACGTATCGTCCTCAAAGCAGATATGGCGGATCCCATGCTTATTATAGAGTTCCAGCATCATTCTAATTACATAATCTACTGAAAAAGCGTGGCATCCCGTACCAAATACAGATCTGTCGCAGAAAATGCACTGATTCGGACATCCTCGAGAAGACACCAGTGAAGCTGAAGGGAGGCTCTTAACCTTGAAAGGAGCCGGAGCATAGCGCAGCGGAAAATCTTGCAGAAGATCCCATGCCGGAAACGGAAGCGTATCAAGATCCTTGATGAATTCACGGCGAGCGGTAATTTTGATGCCATCGGAATCCCGGTAACAGATACCGCTAATATCCTGAAAAGTGCGCCGGTCATCCAGGGCGGACAGAATCTCTACCAGAGTCGCTTCCCCCTCTCCGATTACGGCAAGATCAAATGATCCAAAGCGCAGCATCGTTTCCTCGGCTGCAGCTGATATGTGCGGTCCCCCGACAACAATCAGAGTTCGCACCATCTCAGCTTTTATCTGGTCAGCAAGAGAAGCTGCGTGGCATACGGCAAGAGTAGTTGTTGAAATCCCTACCACATCAGGTTGGAACTGGCGCACACGTTCCATAATACGCTTCATACCAATCTCGAGCGCAGCGGCATCAATAACAACCACTTCATGACCTAACCGACGCGCTGTAGCAGCAAGCAACAGAATTCCTAATGCCGGAGTTGAACTGCCGGCTCCGGCCAGCGTGCCGTAACGCTCCTCGGAACTACTTGGCGGTGTGAGAAACAGAATCTTCATTGGGCCTCAAAATCCTGACCGAGCTTTTTTATTCGCCTGACAACTACTCCCTGGTCATCCTTGAGCATTGGTTTTCCACCGATCAGGCCAATCAGTAAGCCAGCACCATTTACTAAGTGCATGAGTGGATAAATCAGAACAAGCAACAGAGAGGATATTGTGCCAGATCTAATGCATTCAATTACAGCAAAAAGCAGCATCAAGAGTAGGTATGCATACAGCGGTATCAATATAATGACGTGTGAAACGAGTATCAATGGAAAAGCCAGATACAACAGAAAAAACATTGGAATAAAGCTGAGAATGGAGAATTCCCCTGAAAGCAAAGTTTGTTGAGCGCGTCCTCGACCGTAAGCAAACATCTGGCGTATAAATGCCGTTACGGATTGCCGCTGACTCCTGTAGACACACATATCAGGAAGATGGATAAGCTTGTGTCCTGCCTGTCTGACCCTGACAAGCAACTCATTCTCCTCGTTTGGATACAAGCGCTCATCAAACCCTCCAAGTACCAAAAAATCAGAGCGCCGAACGGCAAGATTACAGAGTATCAACTCCTTGTCTGTAGTCTCGCGCGCCTTTCCGCTCATTTGATACCGGTTTCTTACCGGGCCTGACCCAAAGGGGGATGCAAGCGCCCGGCCGAATAGTTTTTGAAGACAAGTATCGGTTGCCGGAGTTAAGGAAGGCCCACCAGCTACACTTACAGCAGTATCCTCCATTACCGAACTGCAAAGGGTAAGATTGTTGGGATTGATAATGGAATCATCATCAAGAAAATAGAGTATGTCTCCTGAGGCTTCGCGGGCTGCCAGATTCCTTTGACGGCTCGGCGCACACCCCTCTGAAAGAAATACCTCATAGCAGTCTATTTCTAAAGACAGTTCTCGTATTGCAGCAATAGCGGCTGATTTAAAGCCAGGCTTGACAGGAACAATGATTGAGATTGATTGCATACGTTCCTTACACAAAAAAACCGGGCACGCCCGGTGGTAAAAAAACTATCTGACAGAATTTAAAACTGTTTTTTTACATTTGCCGTAAATTTCTTCTCTAACAGTCCATCAGACTGCCTTTTACCCTGATAATAGTCTAACGACGCCTGAAACAGCCTGAAGTTTCCTCCTATAGAGGAATACCATAACAAACTGTAGTTATTTAGTGAATTTTCAAATTGATAGCGTGCTCCGCTTGCAAACACAAGCTGCCGGAGTGGATAGTACTTGAACCCAAGGGAAAGAGAACCACGGTCCGCTCTTGGGTTGTTCGTAACTCCGTTAGAAGAAGACGATATACTGTTGTCACCCGTTATGGAATTATATGTCGAAGAAAAATGAGAAGGGGATAGATACGGTGAATTTGAGTATGTGATCATTTCATCCACCTCCAGCAATTTACGGGACATGCCGGAGTAGCTGTAATGGGTATAAGTCAACTTTTGCTCGGCATCCGTGCTGTACGTTACAGTGGACGCATCGGTCCAACGGTTATATGCAATTGACACTCGGGAGTTCAGATTACGACTGTGGTTATAATCAAGTGCAGCAATATTGCTAAATGTGGTGGTATTTTGCCCCAGTTGATAACTGCCGTTTATATAGTTCAGTGAGTCACTAAATTTAAGCTTTGAGTTTGAATATTCAACCGAAGTACTGATCGTAGTAATTTTACTTGAACCGCTATTGTCAGCATAATAAAGGTCTTCCATGGCAGTGAAGCCGACATTGAGGCGAGCAAGGGGGCTCCAGCTAGTCATCAGGGTAGTGAGTGAACGGTAGCTGTGTGATCCCGGATCAGACATGTTTACGGCGCCAGCTCGCGGGGCAGAATATTGAGGCAGCGATGTGGATGAGTCACGCACAGAACTGGAAAAGGACAAATTGGCACCATTTGTCAGTTCATTATCCTGGCGCAGCATGATCCTAACACTGTTTGAAGGATTATAACTTGCATTCAGAGATAGTATTTGTTCAAGAAAATCGGAATTCCTGGAAGATACGGCCTGTGTCGAATTTTTTATGTTATATGAAGCTGCAAGGCTTAATAGACGCGAAAAACGGGCCGTCGATGCAGTCTCAAGTCCACCTGACAACACATGCATGTCAGAGCTTTCTGCAACAGACGATTCGACGTCGAAATGCTGGCTTAAAGTAAATGAAGAATGTTTAAAAACATCGACCCTGTAACCGGCAAACAGACTTTCCAGATGGGCACCGTTATTGTCATGGCTCTCCCGATAAGCGGCTCGTGTGGCCCATGAAATATTAGGGTTCAAAGTACCTGAAACATACAATGGCAGAGAGGTACTGTGCGTAAGTGTTCCGTTATCCTCACGAAAGCGATTAAAATTGGTATAACTACGTGCTTCCCAGTTGCTTCGGCGAGCCTGCAGAAAAAGATTCAGATCAATTTCTTCATAATGCTGCTGCATATAGGTATTATTACGCTTTGTATATTGGATATCGGTTGACACCTGAAGCCAGTTGGAAAAATCAATCCACCTCCGCGCAAGAGTCTGATCAATTGTGCCAAGTTGAATTTGGGTTTCCTGATAATCATTGGTTGGATTGATGAAATCATTAAACGTCACATAACGGTAATGAAACCAGTTGTCTTTTTTGTTCAAGCTAACAAACGCCAATCGGGTCAATCTCGTATCAATCGGAGTTTGAGAGCGCAAATCACGATTGAGCTGATCATTATAGTCAAGCATGATCATTGGAAAATGTCGCAGCACTTCATTATACCCGTTTGTCATGCCGTTCTTGACACCTGCGATCAATGTGGCGCCACTGTCAATATGCAAACCATCATTGATTCCGGTTGCCAGATTCGCGCCACCAAGCAGCCGGCCGTTATTTTTTGAGAAAAAATCATAGGTAGATCCCGACTCGGAAGTTGTAAACGTATTACGGTTCAAATCACGGCTATAGGCGGTGAGACGAAGCGGCACCTCTTTTGGATCCACTACAATTTCACCACCATAAAAGAGATGTCCGCGACTTGTCTTGACATCATCATTTCCACTGGTAGAGTTGACTTGGGTGTCGAGAGCAGACCAGTTATAACCAAGCGAAACATTATATTTCCCTATTCGCGAATTATACAGAGACCCCTGCGCTGAATACAGCAAAGAGTAATCTTGTGTCAGAGAATGTGCTGATAGATGATTTTTTTGATCATCGCTTACCGAGTAGTCGGTATAATTGATCGACGCCTCTGCAGTCAAACGTGCATCGGCAATGGCGGGAAATACGCTCGGCAACAACGCGACCAGTGAAGAGAGGATTATGTAACGAACGGCAGAGAATGAAATCATTGAAGGCGGCTTGTACCTGTCATGATGGATTTACTTTCTAATACATATATATCCAGTGCAAGAAAAGCACCAAAAGGACGAACCACAAGAGGTTTTACTTGAGTTCGCCTGGGTGCGGTAATACGACTCACAAGCACCATTCAGAATAATTCCTACCGCTTCACAGCGGCAGTACCCGGTCATTTCACCCATCTTCTTAGCTATTTGACAAACGAGGCCAGCACCTGGAATTAGGCGCTTAATCGGTTCATTACTATCCAACACGGTCCCGGATTATTTCGTGCCGGATTTTCGCTGGTATGATTTGGAGAGATACTGAAAAACCTGTACGCGAGTATTGAGTTGATCGACCACATACATCCTGTCAGTCGAATCAATATCGATTCCTATCGGAAGTGAAAACCCCCCAGGGGCCAGTTTACCGGAACTAGCCACGGCATAATAGCCACCCAAAGTTAACAGAAGCTCTCCTTGTTGATTGAACACCGAAATCGAGTGAGATCTGCCGTCAACAACATAAATATTGTCTTCAGAATCAACGGCAAGTGACTTGATAAGCTGAAAATCGCCGCGGCCATCGCCTCGCCGACCAAATTTACGCAAAAACTTTCCCTCTGCAGAAAATATCTGAACGGCCGCACTGAATGCATCCCCAACAACAATTTCTCCCAAGGAATTTACTGCAATTGCAATGGGTAAATTAAATTGCCCATCATTATCCCCACCTGAACCGAAACTAAAGAGTACCTGTCCTTGCAAGTCCAGTACATGAATTTTCTTTTCGCCTCCATCGGCAACATAGAGCCGTCCTCTTTTACGATCCAGCGACAGCGCAATCGGTCTGACTCCTGAGATTATTGAAAGATCAATGGCTCGCAAATACTTTTCAAAACGGTCAAAAACAATAATTGTATTTGACCTGCGCTCCAACAGATACAGGTTATAGCTTTCATCATATGCAAGAGAAAGCGGATGCTGAATCGCAGGGGCTCCTGGCGGAGTCACAAGATTTCGAATTTCATGCTTGCCAAGATCAAACACTACCACTGCCTGTCGCCCTACATCGGAAACATAAAAACGCTCCAATTCCGGGACGGATTTTACCTCAAGAGGCTTAACTAATGAAACAGGCTGATCCTCGCCAGATACTGACGTCCAAAAACGCTGCATAGCCGTTTTTTCAATATCCAGCTGGCTACTATATGCCTTGATCCATTCAATTCTGGGCACATCAGGAGGCGGAGGCCAGAAGTAACGCTCTGCAGGAACCGGTTCAACACCAGCACACGCCGACAGCATGAACATAATCATAACGGCTGAAGAAAGTTTGAGGAAGGAATTGATCATTGTTCTTATATAGCATGTATTACTGTGGTGATAAATAAAAAAAAGGGCGGGAAATCCCCGCCCTTCCAATCTAATCAATAAATACAATCCTAGTTCTGGTGGCAAGCCTTGCAAAGAGCACTACCTGCATTTGTAACGCGCAGGAATGGAGCAATGGCATTGTCATGAACTTTGTGGCAGCTTGCGCATTCCATCTGGTCTACCAAAGCACCGTTGGTAAAGAATACCGCTCCACCAGTTCTTGCAGTAGCTATAGGCTGAAGAGCTGTACCGCCATCGGCAACCCTGGTTGTAATAGCTTGTGAGTAGTTCATGCCGATTGGATGATCGTCAGACAGGTCAGTACCAAGGCCACCATTCGAGATGGTACCTGTCCATGTTGCACCGGCAACTGCGGCATTGAGTGAATTCGATTTCATCAGTGAAGTATCAGCTGCGCCCGGAGAAGCGGCATGGCAAGACAGGCAGTGCAGCGAGATACTGCCGGTAGGAAGGGCAGCAATGCTCTGTGTTTCCGATGACAGTGTGGAAGATGTGTGGTAGACCGATATGGAAGCGCCAGCAGGATTAGTGCGGTTCCAGAGCGGGATTGGGCTTGCAGCATTATGAGGTGCGTGGCAAACTTCACACAGCTTCGTGGTGCCGGACAAAACGCCGGTGGCAATACCGGTAGTTGTAGACAAGTCATGCTTTGAACCCGTAATCGACAACGCAAAAGCCGTACTGGAAACTAAAACTGTTCCTAAAACCATAATCAATGTTTTTTTCATTTTCTTTCCTCTCTTTAATTTTTGAAATTAATTTCCACTACTACAAAAAAACTACAACGTACTAACACATCTCCTTTCGTTATTTTTTATCACACCCACCTACATGGTAAGTTATTCAGTTTTGATTCTTGTATTTAGCATTTTACGTGCCAAGCGTTAAATGCCGCAACAAGCCCTCATATTAAATAGTTAGCACACGATACAAATGACAGCCCTGTTCATTAAACGCAATATCACAGCGCGAATCCGTCAATTGGCACAATTCAAAGAGAGGCCGCTGCTTCATTTACTGATGCTTTTTTCAGGCATATACTGAAACACCTGAAGCCGTCTATTCATCATATCAGCCACATAAATCCGGTTTGTCTTGTCAATATACAACCCTTGCGGGAGCAAAAACCCACCGGCAACAATCGCCTCACTAAGTTTTTGGGAATGCGGAGCCCCGAGGCTTAGCAGAAGAATTCCGTTTGAGTTAAAAACCAGGATACGATGAAATTTAGCGTCAGTGACATATATATTATCATCGCTATCCAAAGCAACGCACTTGATGACACCAAAATCGCCTAAGCCGTCGCCTCGTTTGCCAAACTTGGAAATAAACACTCCTTCTGAAGAGAACTTCTGAATTCTGGCATTAAACGAATCGACAATATAGATGTTCCCGCTACGGTCTAGCGCGGCGGACAACGGAAGGTTGAACTCTCCGTCCAGTTCACCTCGCTTGCCAAACGTATTCAACAATTTACCATCCAGTGAAAATACGGCTACTTTATGTAATCTTGCATCGGGAATAATGATACGTTTCAGTTTTTTATCAATAACGAACGAGCCAACCGATTTAATATCATTTGACAAATCCAGAACTTTCACAACCTTGCTGTCACCGTTTACTACATATATTTTTCTGCTCGGATCATCACCGGCATACACAAGGCCATCAGCATCAAAATCGACTCCGGTCGGCTTGACAAGATCTGCCATGGCCGAACCACCCAGCACACTGAATTTCTTGGCATTTAAATCTATGTTTACGAATCCATTCAGTGACGGGTCACTGACAACGACTCGCCCGGCAGAATTGCTGGTCACAAAGAGGGGGCTTTGAAATTTCAAATCGCTGGAGGATTCGCCAAGCAATTTTTCAAAAACTTGCGAGTTGGTATTTCCTGGCAAGTCAGATTCGGAATAATACACTCCCAGCCACTCAATTTTAGGTTCATCCGGGGGAGGAGGCCAAAGATATCGTTCTTTGGCTACGGGTGCTGTCGAAGCGCATGCGGAAAAAAAGCACATCAGAAGAATCAAGGACACAAAACGAATGTATCTCATATACATACAGCAAGTTCCTCCATATTTATTTGTTATGGCAAGCCTGACAAAGGGCCATTCGGTCTTCCACGTTATTAATAAAGAAGTAGCGGACGTTTCCGCCATGAGGACTGTGGCAGGAAATGCAACTCATCTGACGTCCGCTTCCCTGTTTTGACGGATCATTCTTGCCAGACAAAGGATGCCCTTCACCGGTAGTTGTCATAACCACATGCTTCTGATTCCGAATATGACCATGGCATGACAGGCAAAGTTCATTGATCGGCTTGATCAACTGCGATTCGTTCTGGCTGCCGTGCGGATCGTGACAGGCTTCACACATCCCCGCTTCAACTGGGCCATGTACAAATTTCTTCTTACTAATCTGAACAGACATGTCGGAGTGGCATTCATAACAAAGCGCGGCACCTCTTTTAGGGACTGCATGTTTCGGATTCCCCTTGCTGGCATGGCAATAACCGCACGAATAGGTACCGGCAGGACCATGAACATATTTTACTGCCAGCATCTTCTTGTGACAGATATAACAAGGATTGTTCTTCTCAATGCTGCTGTTCATCTGTGCCGGCGTCGGATTTACCACATGGCAGGACTGACAATACCGTTCTTTTTCGGGGCGATGCATGGCAATTGGAGTATATTCCGGCGGTACTTTTTGATTGCTCTCTTCAGGAGCATAAAAGACCGATAGAGTTGCAGATTCTACCTTCTGGCCACCGTTAAACAGATCTATCACAAGCTGATTAACCCCTGGGTCCCATAAAGACTGGGCAATAAAGAAATCCTGGAACAGCTTGCGATATTCCGGCGAGCCAACATCAACCGGGTCGCTCACTAGCCCGTTGTGTGTTATGCGGAGAGATGAGACTTCGGTTTGGTTTAATTTGAAGATGAGATGTCCTGAGGAAGTTACCGCCGAGTTTGGAGAAGGATAGATAAACTCTATTGCACCCCAGGCTGCAGGCACGGAAGCGAGTACGACAACCGTGATTTGTATCAATAACCGCTTCAACACCGTGCTCTCCTTACAAATTCTGAACCGGATCGATCCGGTTATATGATTTAGGTTTATGGCAACCAACAACGCAGGTGCCGCCAACGTTAGTTTTGGTGTAACGGATAGGTATCTTCCAACGGCCAAAACCAGGAATTTTACTTGATATCAAACGAGGCTGACTGGCGGCATGGGGGTCATGACAAACTTTGCACGAACGCCCTTTATCTATCTTATTGACATGCAGATAATGAAGGTTGAACATGCCGTTCCGGAAGTTGGTTTCCGAATCGGTACGCTGACTGTCGGCCAATGTATTGGCGTGACAGCCAAAACAGAGTTCAAAATTTGACCGGTTGAACGACTGATACATTTCCTCTGGAACCGCGCGCTTTAACAGATGATGCAGCTGAGTTCCGTGCGGGGCGTGACAGGCAGCACAGTCGCCGGCAGCGACAGGAGCATGGACCGATTTACCGGTAAATTCAGCTTTGTCATGACAGGTCATGCAAAGGTTTGCTCCCTCAGCTTTAAGCATAAATTTTTGATCCGACTGATGAGGGTCGTGGCAACTCAAGCACTTTCCCTCTGCAACCGGCTTATGGGGAAATGATCTGTCAAGCTTGCTCTTTTCGTGGCACATATAACAGAGTTCAGCGCCCGCACCCTTTAACTGGAACTTGTTGTCGCTCTGGTGAGGGTCATGACAATCAAGACAATCACCTGCTGCGACGGGTGGATGAACGTGTTTCAAAGTATCCTTGCGTTCATGACATTCACTGCATAGCCCAATTTTACCGTTATCCGTCAGCAAAAAGGCCTCTTTTTTGAACTTGGGGTGCTTTTGTCCTGATGGTCTATGGCATGACGGGCACTCACCGTTTTTGACGGGGAGATGCACAAACTTTTTTTCAGCCTTATGGGGGTGGCATCCGCAGTTTTGCACGCCGGCGGCTTCTGCCGGATGCCCCTTGACAATAAGGGATATACCGGCAATTCCAATCACAATTGCACTAAACAGCCATATAATTTTATCGTGTGAAGAGTTCATGCGTAACAGTACCTCTTCCTGCTCCAAATCAAGGCGGATTTTTTTGTTGGCTTCGCCTTCACAAGAACACTCCGCCACCTTGATCCCCGCCGTTGATTTGAATTCAAATTACATTTTTGAGCCGCCATAACTGTGCAGACCGGACAGAAACAGATTGACACCAAGATAGCAGAAAATGGTAGCGGCAAAACCGATGACCGAAAGCCAGGCGGCACGTTTTCCGACCCAACCCTTCGTGATTCGAGCATGAAGAAATGCTGCATAGACGAACCAGACTATCAGCGACCACGTTTCTTTGGGGTCCCAACTCCAGTAGGTACCCCAAGCATAGTTGGCCCAAGCAGCACCGGTAATAATGCCGAGCGTCAGGAGAGGAAAACCGATCATGATCGAGCGGTAGTTAAGGTCATCCAGCACTTTCAAAGGAGGAAACATTGACATAAGGCCGCCGGCCTGAGCCGATGAATCCGAACCTTCAACTGCAGTTTTAATCAGATACATGATTGAAATACCACAGGCGACTGCAAAGGCAGCATAGCCAAGAAAGCAGGTAATAACGTGGTACAGCAGCCAGTTACTCTGCAACGCAGGAACAAGAGGTTCTATTCCGGTATTCATGCCAAGCTGTGCCCATGCCATACCCAACAACGCAAACGGTATGACAAAAGCTCCGACAATCCGGTATTTATAACGAATGTCAATGTAGGCAAAGAGCAGAACGATCGTCCAGGAAAAGAAAACAATCGATTCATACAGGTTAGACATCGGAGCGTGCCCGACACCCATGTCATAGGATTCTTTCCAGCGCAGAGCGATCGCCACCGTTTGAACAGCAAGACCGGCATACGCTATAAAGCTACCGGCCAGGCCAAGCGACTTGTTCTTGCTTGCAAGGAATGCAAAGAAAACGATCATTGAGATCAAGTATGTAAAGGTTGTAACGTTAAAGAGCATGGAGCTGGTCATATTGGAAAAACCTCCGCTAAATTTTTATTTCCTGGAACTTTTCAGAAATGTCTTCAAACTGCATTTGAAACGCTGCCTGGTTCTTGCTGGCATTGCCGTACATACGGGCATGCCCTTTTGAAACTATCACCCAGATGCGCTTGTGTGACATAAAAAAAGCGACGCCAATACCAATAACCATCAGAGTGCATCCCAGCCAGACTACCCATACTCCTGGATCTTTGGCGACCTGAAGGCCGGTATACTGTTTGGCGTTCGATCCGTCGTAGTTGAAGATAAGAGAATCGCCCCGCTGAGCATTTACTTCAGGAAAATCCTTAAACGAGATAAACGTTTGTGGAGCAGCCCCTTTCCGAGTCACTTCAATGCGAGCAGCCGGACCGGAAAACCCGGGGGCAAACTGACGTACCTCCTGCGTTGCTTCCAGCAGCTTGAGGGTCGTACCGTCCTTCAGCGTAACCGCAACGCCTTCACGAACAGCGACTTTTTCAGGCGTACCTCCGTTTCGCGGAGTCACGGTGATGAAGTGTTCACCACCTTCACTGGCCTGGCCATAGCTGGACTGATAAAACGTAATACCCTTGTAGGTTAACGGCTCATTAACAATGACTTTCACTTGGGAATAACCGGGAACCGGTTTGCCGTTTTCCAGAATAGTTAATATACTTCTGAATTCCTTTGGAGAACCGGTAGGATAAAATTCCACATTGAACTTTTCGCAGAGCACTTCAAAACCGAGCGGCATCTGTGTGCCGTTTCGCCCCTCAAATGCATTGACACTGGTCCCTTCAACAATAGTGACAAACCCCTTGTAACCGGCAAGAGAGCCGATAATTGCCCCGATAAAAATCACCAGTATGCTGAAATGGACCACGTAGACGCCCAGGCGGCACCACGCCGTTTTTTGCGAGAAAAGATGGTATTCACCATTATGTTCGGTAATCACCGGTGTAGAAAATTCTTTCCCGATAAATTCGGCTAACCGCTCTTTCCCTTTTTCGATCGGCCCGGAAAAAGAGAGCTCATTCTTTAGTGAAAATGAATTGCGCATCCCCTCACCCAGCACGAGGGTGGGCTCACTGATATACTTGAAGACGTGTGGCAGGCGTTTAATTGAGCAGGAGACCAGATTCAAGCTGAAAACATACAGCAGGGCAATGAACCACCAGGAGTGATACATGTCAAAGAAGCCTAGCTTGGAGTAAATCTGCAGCTTGGTGGGACTGATCTGGGCGACATACTCAGGAGGCAACGCGCCCTGTGGCAGAACCGTACCGATTATCGATGTCAAAGCCAGTGAAATCAGCAGGAAAAGGGTTAATTTGAGAGAACAGAAAAAATCCCAGACGTTGGTAATAAAGCTTCGTTCGGTAGTTGCCAATGGAATCTCCAGACGGGTGTAATTCCAAATTCAAAATCAAGGCGTTATGTTGGCTTGTTTTCGACTCGTCAACGCACGCGATGTACGCCTACGCCCATAAAACCCGCCGCCATAATATTCATGCTTGATTGAAATTGGTATAATGCATTAACTGCGGCACAAAATACATTTCATAACTTTCGAACAATACCCCAAATTCCAAAAAAAATGCACCACTTTTTTTACTCGTTAAACATTCCATTCTGCTGTGTAATGATCGCTTTCATTTTTATAATCATCGTGTATACTAGGAAAAATTGAACTTATCATCGTTTTCACGGGGCGCTTATGCCAGTCATTCTGGAAGCAATTCTCGTTTCTTTCGGCATGCTTTTTATATTCGCTCTGGCATTTTTGGCCTTATTTCTGTTGGCGATTACCATGTCGCCAATTGAGCGTGGACTGTCCAAAATGATCTGGGATGCCACGACGCCAAAAAGACCCGTTCCGGCGCCCCCCAAGGGTTCTTACCGGGATTTCAGCCGCAAACACTGAACTTTCACATTCTGCTATGCAACAAATTAAGGGCTTCTCGAATTCGGGCAGCCCTTTTTAATAAACAACCCATCGATATACTCGTTACCGTGGTTCTATAGCATCCGCAAAACACGCTATCAATTTACTGACCGGAGGAATGTATCATGTTGCCACTGAAAGATCCCACCCTGCTGAAACAGCTCTGTTACCTCGACGGAAACTGGAGCGGTGCGGACCGGAACGAACAAATGGCTGTCACCAATCCGGCCACAGACGAGACGCTTGGCATGGTCCCAAAAATGGGCACGGCCGAGACCCGCCGGGCAATAGCTGCTGCGGCCGCGGCCCTCCCCGCCTGGCGGGCCAGAACAGCAAAAGACCGCTCGACTGTTCTTAGACGCTGGTTCGAGCTGATCATGACCAATCAGGACGACCTTGCCATCATCATGACCGCGGAACAGGGAAAACCGCTTGCCGAGGCAAAGGGTGAAATCGCCTATGCAGCCTCATTTATCGAATGGTTTGCCGAAGAGGGGAAGCGGGTGTATGGCGACACTATTCCCGGACATACCACTGACAAGCGCATCGTCGTCATAAAAGAGCCGATAGGGGTCTGCGCCGCAATCACCCCTTGGAACTTTCCCGCCGCCATGATAACTCGAAAGGCCGGGCCCGCCTTGGCGGCTGGATGTACAATGGTTGTAAAACCTGCCAGCGCCACGCCATTATCAGCCCTGGCGCTGGCGGAACTCGGTGAACGCGCCGGAATTCCTCCAGGCGTGTTCAGTATCATCACCGGTTCCGCCGCTGCCATTGGTGACGAAATGACAGCCAATCCGCTTGTTCGCAAGCTGACTTTTACGGGTTCGACCGAAATCGGCAAGCAACTGATGGCACAGTGTGCTGCCACCGTCAAAAAAGTTTCACTGGAGCTGGGTGGAAACGCCCCTTTTATAGTCTTTGATGATGCCGATCTGGATGCCGCCGTCGAGGGTGCCATGGCCTCCAAGTACCGCAACACGGGCCAAACCTGCGTTTGCACCAATAGACTGCTGGTACAGTCAGGTGTCTATGACCTTTTTGTGGAGAAACTGTCTGAGGCCGTTTCAAAAATGAAGATCGGCAACGGCCTGGCCGGAGACGTCCAGCAGGGACCACTGATCAATATGGCGGCCCTCGAAAAAGTTGAAGAGCATATAGCCGATGCGACTTCCAAAGGCGCCAGAATAGTTATCGGCGGCAAGCGCCACTCTCTGGGCGGCACTTTTTTTGAACCGACGATTATTGCCGATGTCACTTCTGAAATGCTGGTTGCCAGGGAAGAAACGTTCGGACCATTGGCTCCGGTGTTCAGATTCGATAGTGACGAAGAAGCGATTCAGATGGCCAACGACACGGAATTCGGTCTGGCCTCATACTTCTACAGCCGTGATATAAAACGGGTTTGGCGGACCGCCGAAGCTCTGGAATACGGCATGGTCGGTATTAACACCGGCTTGATATCAACTGAAGTCGCGCCTTTTGGCGGCATGAAGGAGTCAGGGATCGGGCGCGAAGGATCCCGGTATGGCATCGATGAATTTATTGAAGTCAAATATCTTTGCCTGGGTGGAATATGATTCGGAGACAGCCCAGAAATCTTCAAACTCTTCGGCGGTAAGAGGGAAAATAATTATTGACACGTTTACCGTGCAACTGATATTTTTATCTATAGTTTTCATACAAATTAACTCAACATATATATTCTTATCGAGAGCGACTGAGGGACTGGCCCTGTGACGTCGCGGCAACCAGCCTTCCGGCAAGGTGCCAAATCCAGCGGAACCGCATGCGGTTTCGGGAGATAAGGAAGAGCGCAATCCACACAATCCTCTTCCGCACCCCGGAAGGGGATTTATTTTTGGAGGGTACCATGAACATTTCAACACAGGCAGTACAGA
>Ga0172380_10001572_pt1 | contig 38945 bp, 42 predicted proteins | sample Leawe162metaG_FD_119747 | JGI IMG/M metagenome (GOLD analysis project Ga0172380, IMG submission 119747) | Leachate microbial communities from a municipal landfill in Southern Ontario, Canada - Leachate well 162 metaG | ecosystem: Engineered > Solid waste > Landfill > Unclassified | place...
GCTCCGGGAGAAGGGATCGAACCTTCGACCAATCGCTTAACAGGCGACTGCTCTACCGCTGAGCTATCCCGGAATACGCCCCATAATAGCAGATTTTCGCCATGAGGCAATCTTTTTGGCACATATGCGATATAATGATGCCAATGTCCGCAGACGCCCTCACAGCCAGGCACATAGACGCAGATCTGGTCAGGAGATCGATCGAATCCCCCGACGAGTTCGAGCGCCTCATAGAGAGGTATCAGGAGCTCCTCCGCCGATACGTCAGGCGCATCTCGAGGGCGAACAATGACGAGCTCGACATCATACTCCAGGACGTCTTCATCAAGGCCTACGAGAACCTCAACGACTTCGACCAGGACCTGGCCTTCTCCTCCTGGATATACCGCATCGCCCACAACGAGAGCATCGACTATCTCCGCAGGAACAAGCGCGGGGGCTCATCCCTCGACGATCCCGCCTATGACGACGAGAGCGTCACCCTGGCCGAGACCATCGCGGCGGACGACGACATAGCCTCCGATCTCGACAAGGGATATCTGAAGGCAAACGTAAAGACCATACTCGACGAGCTCGATCCACAGTACCGCGCGGTGCTCGTCCTCAGATTCCTCGAGGAGCGGAGTTATGACGAGATATCCGACATCCTGAGAAAGCCCCCCGGGACCGTGGCGACGCTCATACACCGGGCGAAGAAGGAGTTCAGGAGGATAGCGGAGGAACGAAAAACACTATGACATTCGAACAAAAAATACTCGACAGAATCAAGTCACGGCATCTGAAACCCCTGCCAAAGGGCTACTTCAAGGCGCGGAATGTCGCCCTCTGGGGAGTAGTCGGCGTCTTCGTGGCGTCCCTCGGCGTCGGGGTGGGCATGATCATATACACGGTTCGCTCGACCGATCTCTCCGTGCTCGCCCGCCTGGAACTGAGCGCCTCGCAGACGCTCCTCTTCTCCTTCCCCGTTTTCTGGATACTGGCCTGCGCCGTCATCGCGGCCATCGCCTTCATCAACCTCCGCAGGACCAGGAACGGATATCGCGTGAGCGCCCGCCAGTTCGTCATCATATCGACCCTCGTGGCCATAGGCGTCGGTTCGCTCGTGTACGCCCTCAACGTCGCCCAGTACCTCTCCAGGGTCGCGTCGGACGCCATACCCCTCTACAACACCATCACCGCGCCCAATACGAACGTGTGGCTTGATCCCGATCACGGGCTTCTTTCGGGGGTGATACGCACCAGGGACTCGGACGAGTCGTTCTACGTGAGGGATTCCGAGGCCGTGCTCTGGCACGTGACGGGGAATGACATAACAATGCCAGACGGCTACGAGATGCAGTCAGGCGAGAGGATCAAGATCATAGGAAAGAGGACAGGCGATGACACCTTCACCGCCCGCGAGGTGTATCCGTGGATCGTGCAGTAGATCGCACCGACCACACACGGGAACAGCCCTACTTCGCCCGAGGGTCGACGACCTTCCGCGCGTCCGCAACCGAATACTCCCCCACCTTGAGCCTGCGCAGATTGAGTATGTGACCGCAGGTGCCGAGCCTCCGTGCGAGCTCCTCGGACAGGCTTCTCACGTACGTTCCGCTTGAGACGTCGAAGCGAGCCGTGATGATGCCGTCTTCGTATGAAATGAAATCCGCCGACCGAACCGACATGTCGCGCATCGGGAGCTCGGCCTTCTCTCCCTTGTAGGCCAGCTTATAGAGGGGGACGCCGTCGCGCTTGATGGCCGAGAACAGTGAGACGGGCAATGTGTGATCCCCCTTCATGCCGAGAACCGCCGTCCGCGCCTGCTCTTCCGACAGATCGGGCACGGGACATTCGCCCGTGACGGTCCCGTCCGCGTCCCCGCTGTCCGTCGAGCTTCCAAGGCGTATCTCGGCCTCGTATGTCTTGGGTAGGCCGATGAGGCCTGCCAGTTTCTTCGTGCCTGCATTGATGCCGATGATAAGGAGGCCCGTGGCCAAAGGGTCGAGGGTGCCCGCATGGCCCATCTTCCGCACGCCGAGCTCCCTGCGCAGGATGCGGATCACGTCAAAGGAGGTTATGCCCTTGGGCTTGTCGACCAGCATGAGTTCCGGGATATCCATGATGGGCGCATTATCCCAGGCAGACGGAATTGATGCAATATCTTTTGCCTGTCATGGTCGGGCCATCATCGAAGACATGCCCCAGATGCGATCCACACTTTGAGCACACGACCTCCACCCTGCTCATGCCGTACGAATTATCGACGATCTCCCGTATCGATCCGGGCAGGGCCTGGTCAAAGCTCGGCCAGCCGGTTCCCGAGTCGAATTTCGCGTCCGCAGAGAAAAGCCTGTTCCCGCAGGCAACGCATCTGTATGTCCCGTCAGCCGAGACCGCGAGCTTGCCCGAGAATGGCGCCTCGGTTCCCTTGTTGCGAAGCACCTCGTACTGCTCGGGAGTAAGCCTCTCCTTCCACTCGCCCTCATCCTTTGGCATCATGTTCTGGGTATCGTTCATGTGTTTATGCTAGATTATTTTTCTTGAGAAGACTCGCGAAATGCTCCTGCACCTTCTGAAGCTTTGGATTGATGACGAGCTCGCAGTACGGGTTCTGGCCATTCCTTGCCGCATAGTCGCGATGATAGTCCTCGGCCGGATAGAATTCGGACATCGGCAATACCTCGGTGACGATGGGGGCGCCCAACTCATTCGAGGCATTGATATCGGCCACAAACGCCTCAGCCTGACTGAGCCGTTTAGAATCGTTGCAGAATACGACGGAACGGTACTGAGTGCCGACGTCGGCGCCCTGCCTGTCCTTGGTGGTCGGGTCATGACTGCCGAAGAATACGGCGAGCAGATCCGTGAATTCGATGAGTGATGGGTCATAGACGATCTCCACCACCTCGGCATGGCCCGTCTCGCCTCTCGACACCTCCTCATAGGTTGGATTCCTGGTCGTTCCCCCGGCGTATCCCGGCATGACGGAGGTCACGCCTCGCAACATCTTGAATACCGCCTCGGTGCACCAGAAGCATCCGCCACCGAACAAAACCCTCTCGACAGTGACGGGTCGGCCTAGTTCCATGAGCGTGATATCCAAACCGCCAGCGCGCTTGCCGTACCCGTGACAAAAGCGCCCCAGGCAATGTCGACGATGGTGACAATGACCGGCCAATCCCGCAGGGATGCCTGATTGGTGAGGTCATAGGCAGAGTAGGCCACGAAGCCGAGGATTGCGCCCATGAGAAAGGTCATGCCTATCCCCTGCCCTGACTTGAGGGCGGGAAGGACGACAAGGGCCAAAATGCCAGCCGTGTAGATCAGATAAAAAATGCCCACGGGAAGAAATGAGACTGACGGGGACATCAAATGACCTATGTAATTCCTGTAAAATGTCCCGCCGATGGTGAACAGATACGTGCCGTCAACGACAACGAGCGGAATGATCGTCGCCAGAAATGATACAAGTAGTGTCTTCATATTATTTTTATTGAGCCTGTATGATGCGCAGATAATGCGTCGACGACTCGCACGGCACGATGTTCCCGTCGAACGTGAGTGCCCCGTTCACTTCCACCATCATGCCCTTCTTGATGCTGTACGGATCTGCCAAATCGGCGCCCTCGGCACAGGCCCTCCATCCACGGGCGGGGGCGGATATGATGATCTCGTTACCGCTCTTCTCCTTGACGGCTATGAGATACGGCCCGTCGAACTTGGTCTGCTCTGCGTTCACGTCGATGACCTCGCCCGAGAACGCCAGATTGCTGACCTCCTCGGTCGGTCCAGGAACGACATACTCCTCCTCGCCCTCCCCGCCCCGGAGGGCGTAGAAAGCAACGATGACGGCAAGCACTACACCCGTGACAATAATGATCTTTTTCATACCATAAGTATATCAGAGGCTGGACCAGGCGACGCGCGGGCGCGCGCCCTATCTAAAGCTCACCTCAAACGGGTACATGCCCATGCCACAGGTTCCCTGAAGGGTCGACGTGGCATGGGTGCCGATATCGATGTCTGTGGCGCCAGACTGAGGCAGGATCTTGCTTATATCGAGGCTCGGTATGCGCACGGAGGACGAACAGTCGAAGGTCCCGGTGGTATTGAACCTGATGACAGTCGGGATGCCGGCCCGTGCTACGCTCTTCCTCGGCCAGTATCCACCGCGGGCCTGTATCTCGACGATCTGCACGCCGTCGACGATGCTCACATTCTCGGCAGACCCGACGACCTGAGAATCATTGACTGCCTTCCCTGCCTGTATGAGCGCATACGAGCCTCCGATGAGGGCAACGGCCACGACAACGGCTATGATGTTCGCCTTGATATTCATGGAATAAGTATACTAAATAATCTGACCTAGAGGTTAAACACGGGTGGCAGAAGCCCTATGACCACGAGGCTATTGACGATGTTGAAGAGCGCGAACATCATCACCACCAGTCCCGCGGTCTTGAAGAACACCCCGGCCCTCGGGCTTCCCTTGACGGACAGCGAGCTGAAGCTCACCAGGGCGAGCACGGGCAGGGTTCCCAGGGCAAACGCCAGCATGGTGAGGCCTCCACCGAGGAAACTCCCGGTCGAGAGTGTGTACAGCTGCATCGACTGAGTGAACCCGCAAGGTAGGAAGAAGGTCGCGACGCCGAGGAGGAGAGGGGTGAGCGTATGATTCAAGCTCGATATGCCGTGTGCGCGACGGGCGATGAACGAGGGCATCGACGGCTGAAGCCTCTTGGCCCAGGGAAAAACGTCAATCAGGTTGATGCCGAGGACGAGCATGACGAGGCCAACGAGCAGGCTCATGACGAAGGTTCCCGTCACGTTCAGGGTGAAGGCTGATCCGAGCATTCCGATCAAACCGCCCAGGACGAAGAATGAGACGATACGACCCCCGTGGAACATGAGCTGGGGGCGGATTCGATCCCCCTCCTTTGCGAAGGTGGCGGACATGGACAGCACGAGGCCGCCCACGACCGCCATACAGGTCGAGAGCGATGCCACGATGCCGATGACGAAGGCCGTGCCATAGGTGACGTTTCCTGCTGAGATAAGATTCACCAGGCCCGCCTTCTGAAGCGCGACGAACAGGGCCGCGAATCCAAGGGCGATGGGAAGCGCCACCCTGAACTCAGACCATCGTGTCGATGACGAGGACGGCCTCTCGACGGAAACGGTGTATCCCCGTGCCTTCACAGGAACGGTGAGCTCCTGGGCAATCTGCTCCGGGGTCCTTTCCCCGAAATCCCCGACGACCTCGATGGTGTGATGCCTGAGGCTCGATGTGACGGACGACACGTTCGGCAGGTCCCCTATCATGCCCTCCGTCAGGAGGACGCATGCCTTGCAGTGCATGCCGTGCACATGAAAGACGAGGCTCTTTTCGTTCTTGCTGTTCATTATAGTTTTTTAGCCTTAATCCGCAGGGAGTTCGAGACCACGGACACGCTCGAGAGGGCCATGGCGAGACCGGCGAAGACCGGGCTCAGAAGCCACCCGAAGACCGGATACAGAGCACCGGCGGCGAGCGGTATGCCTATCACATTATACGCGAAGGCCCAAAACAGGTTCTGCTTGATGCCCCGCATGGTCATCTTGGAGAGCTTGATTGCCTTTGTCACCTTTGAGACGTCGCCTCCGAGGAGGGTGATGCCCGCTGACTCTATGGCCACGTCCGTGCCCGTGCCCATGGCAATGCCTACGTCAGCCTGCGCGAGCGCCGGAGCGTCGTTCACCCCGTCGCCCGCCATGGCGACGATGCGACCCTGGGCCTGCAGCTCCCGTATCTTGGCGAGCTTGTCCTGTGGCAGGACATGGGCCACGACCTCGTCTATGCCGACGAGCGATGCCATGTGCCGTGCCGCCCTCTCGTCGTCTCCCGTGAGCATGATGACCTTGATGCCCAGGGCGTGCAGGTCGCTTACCGCCTGCCTCGATTCAGCCTTCACCTCGTCAGCGACCATGACGAAGCCGAGGACCCCCTCCTTGGTCGCGAGGATGACGGGCGTCTTCCCCTGCGCCGTGAAGCGCTCGATGCCCGAAGCGTCGAACGACACGCCGAGATCCCTCATCAGCTTCGCGTTTCCGGCATAATATTCGACGCCGCGCACCAAGCCCCTGACTCCCTTGCCCTGAATGCCCTCGAAGTCGGACGCATCCTCGGTCTCGATGCCCTTTTCCCGGGCGTATGTGACCACAGCGTGGGCTATCGGATGCTCTGACCTTTTCTCGAGCGAGGCAATCAGGGATATGAAATCCGCGTCAGCCTTGCCCGAGAGGTTCTCGATGTCGACGAGCGTGGGGCGACCGATGGTGATGGTTCCCGTCTTGTCGACGATGACGGTGTCAACCTTGTGAAGCTTCTCGAGTGTGGCCGCATCCTTGATGAGAATGCCCTCGCGAGCGCCCTTGCCGACCCCGACGATGATGGCGGTGGGGGTGGCGAGTCCAAGGGCACAGGGACAGGCGATGACCAGAATGCCCACGAACGAGACGAGTCCGTACGAGAGTGCCTGCGGCAGGCCAAGAGAGGCGGTGCCGATGACGAGCCACGCGATCAGGGTGAGGAAGGCTATGACGAGAACAATCGGCACGAAGACGCTCGATATCTTGTCGGCCAGGGCCTGGATGGGGGCCTTGCTCCCCTGCGCGCCCTCGACCATCCTGATTATCTGGGCGAGGAGGGTCTCCGACCCAACCTTAGTCGCACTGAAGGTGAAGGAGCCGCTCGTATTGATTGTCCCTGCCACGACGCCGTCGCCGACCCTCTTCTGAGCGGGCATGGGCTCGCCCGTGACCATGGACTCGTCGACGAAGGACGATCCGCCTGTGATAGTGCCGTCAACGGGGATCTTGCCACCCGGCTTCATGACGACGATGTCCCCGTGCACGACCTCGCCGACGGAAACCTCCACCTCCCTGCCATCACGAATGACAAGAGCGGTCTTTGCCTGCAGGTTAAGGAGCTTCTCGATGGCGTCCCCTGTCTTTATCTTCGATCTTGCCTCGAGATATTTGCCGAGGGCTATGAAGGTGACAACCACGATGGTCACGTCATAGTACGAATACTCGATATTCATGAATGCCGCGAGGGGGCCCCTGAATGCCGTCACGGCGAAGCTGTAAAGGAAGGCGGCGAGGGTTCCTATTCCTATGAGCGTGTCCATGTTCGCCTTCCCGCGACGGATGAAGCGATAGACGCCGACGAGATAGGGCTTTCCCACGACAAACAGGGCGTACGTCGCCATGACCGGCATGAGATGATGGAAGAAATCCGTCGCGACGGGACCCATCTCTGGAACGAGTGAGTACGTGGCGAGAATCTCCCAGCTCATGACGAAGACGCTCACGAGCGCGAGAGGGATCGCCGACGCTACCTTCAGTCCCATCTCCCGTATCTCGCCAAGCTTCTCTTTTTTCGACTGATTGATCCCGAGATGCGCCGAATGCTCGCCCTGCGACATACCCATGTCATCGGCTGACTCGACGAACGAATAGCCCAGAGGCTCGATCTGCTTTGAGATATGATCATGGCTCACGCGCGTCTCGTCGAACGATATCTTTGCCGACTCGTTGCCGTAATTTACCTCTGCGGACTGGACCCCGTCGATTTTCCGTATCGTCCTCTCTATTATGCCGGCGCATGAGGCACAGTGCATGCCGCGCACCTTTCGAATGGTCGTGTTCATGATTATTTTCGCTTAAGCTTATACACCTTGAGTATCTCCTCCTTCGCCTTCTCAGCCTGACCGTCAGCGACCTGCTTCAGGACGCAGCCGCTCAGATGATTCTCGAGAAGGAGGTCCTCGACGTTCGAGAGGGCCTGCTTGACCGCAGATGTCTGGGTGATGACGTCGATGCAGTAGACGTCGTCCTCGACCATCTTCTGAAGGCCCCGAATCTGGCCCTCGACGAGCCTGAGCCTTCGCACGATCTTGTCCCTGCCCTCTTCGTTCATGTATTTCATACATATAAGCATATACCCCCTAGGGGGTATATGCAAGCGTCTGGCCAGGATGACTGTGGAAAGCTTTATTTGAATATGACCGAACCACTGTCGAACTTGAGGTCAAGTATGAGCTCGCCCTTCGAGGTGAAATGATATCCGCTGACATTCGAGAGCGTAGTGACGAAATCGGATTCCTGGGAGCCCTCGCAATACATCTTGGTGCTGAAGATCTGGGAGAAGGAAATGGTGTCACCATCAGTCGCATAACTTCCGCCCACAGCATTGCAGTCGGTCGATGCGGAGAACTTCCCGTCATTGCCGAAGGTGAGCCTGAACGGCTTCGAACCCTTGGGCGTGATTTCCCTCTCATCGTTGTACAGGGTCGAGACCCAGGTCCACTCCTTCATGCCAAGGGACATGCGGGCAGGATCAGCCTCTCCCTCGAAATTCTGCTCCACCGTGCCGAACTGCATGGACTGGGAATCGAGTATGAGCCAGACGCTCTTCCCCATCGACGGCCTCACGGTAAACGGCTCGCCTTCCGCTCGATCAGCATAGTTCACGATGACGACGCTCCCCTTTCCCTTATCGGTAGACTGCGGGGCGATACGGTCGCCCAAAAGAAACGCCGATGATCCGACGTATCCGCGCTCGGTGTTCAGGGCCGAGACGACATAGAAGAAAGTACCGCTTCCCGTCCCGCTCCGGGTGACAAGGAAGGTGACATCGTCCCGCCCATCACCATCGAGATCAGAGACAAGCTCGTTCCCGAAGAATGACGTGGAAAGGCCGTCGTCCCCAACAGACCCGTCAAGAGTGACCCGCATGCCGTCGATGACATATTCGGCATCGCGGTACTCTTTTGAGGCAAAGGCCTGCTTCTCCTCATATATATAGGAGTTGAGGGCATAGAAGCCAGAGGCCAGAATAATGATTCCGAGGGCGAACCACAGGGACTTCGGGAATGGGGTGCGTGTATTCATGGGTAAACTATACCATCTTTATTTGACCAAAAAACATCCCTCCATGTGATCGTCCACGAGGCCAACTGCCTGCATATAGGCATAGACAATCCCCTCTCCAACGAAGCTCATGCCCCGCCTCTTCAAATCCTTCGACAGTGCCTTCGAGGCAGGGATACCTGCCGGTATTCCGCTCAATGCCTTCGGCCTATGCACGACCGTTGCATGATTTACGAAGCCCCAGAGGTACGCGTCAAACGATCCGAACTCATTCTGTATGTCGAGAAAGACCGAGGCATTCTTCCTGGTAGAAAAAACCTTGGGGCGATTGCGGATAATTGTGTCAGAGAGAAGGAGTTTCTCGAGCTGGGCATCCGTCATTTTCGCCACCAGACGCGGGTCGAAACCCTTGAAGGCAGCCCGATACCCCTCCCGACGCCTCAGCACGGTATACCAGCTCAGACCCGCCTGCGCGCCCCCGAGTACGAGCATCTCGAAGAGAAGCCTATCGTTATGCACGGGCCGACCCCATTCGAGATCGTGATATGCGACATAGTCAGGCTTGTCGAGCGGGACCCATGCGCAGCGAGATGGTGATGCATTCATGATGATGTTTTTTCGCATGGTCGTATTAGCTCAGACAAACATACAAACCGCCTGCCAAAAGCACCTGAATGCATATCGCCAATAAAAGTTTCTTGAGACCAGTAAGGGAAAGATTGAATCGATATACAGTTAAGGATACAAAGTACAAAATCAGCGCCATCACTGTGACTATGAGCAGATTCGGTCCCTCGGGATCGTCAAAGAAGAAAAACAGCGCCCTCGAGCATATGAGGGCCGTTATGCCAAGGACAAGCAATGAGATCTTTTTTGATTTGAAATACATGTGTGGGCTCAACGTATCAACACGCTCCCGAATGACATTCCTCACGCCTCGAGTGAAAGCAAGATCCCTGCCCTTCGGATCAGGCACGTTCCATCGGACGAGCTTTGCTGAGCCGGAAAGATATTCGGGCAGAGGCTCTTTGTCTTCGATGATTGCGACGACCCTGTCCGCGTCCATGACCATCTGCTCGGTGAGCTGTTTGCGTAAAGCCCCAGAGATGTCCAAGCCAACCTCCCCCATCACATCAAGCACTTCCTTGGTGGCCGGCAGGAGCTCTCCGATTGACTGCTCCGGCCCGCTCAGCTTGGTGCCGGCAGACGATGCCTCGTGTGCATCACCGAATCTTTGCCTGAAAAGGGCCTCGGCCATCTGGCTCCTCCCGACGTTTCCCCTGCAGACGAATAGAATCCTCATGTGGTGAGTATACCGCATTTAGAGACCCACTTCAGGCCATAAAAAAGCCGCGCACTTTGTGCGCGGCTGGTCAGTCAATTTGGTTTCCACGAGGAATACTTCCGATTATGCGCCTCGATTCCCTCGGCGAGACTCGACAGTCCCATCGCCCTCCTCCTCTCATCAACCTTCTCGGGCTCTTCAATGGGTCGCAGGACGAAGTTCCTGAACTGGGTTCCATACACCTGGGGAAGATTCTTGTTGACGCGTACCCTGTCCTCGAGATAGGCAATGTCATGCAGGTCGACCTCACCCGCGGGCGCCGACTTCATAAGCACAAGACACCGTTCCTGAAAGAGGACATCCTTGTCGGCATGCTGCACAAGCAACCACGCATCATGAGATGCATCCCGCCCGACCATGCCTATTGTCGGCCAGCCGACGGAATCAATCACCTCCTTCATGCGTTTTGTGTTGAGCGCGTCGACGGAATCATCCCAGAACTCTTCGTTGGAAAGGTTCCTTTCCCTCATGTCCTGGTCTGCCTTGCACATCCTCGATATCTCCTCTGCCAAATCCCTGTAATGATCTACGTGTTTTGAATTCATTGGAAATGTAGTTTTCAAATCAGTTTGATTATTACATTACAACAAAATTTATGAAAATCAATGTGTTGCCGGACTTGGAATCGAACCGTCTCGGTCGCACAGGACTGGTGGCTTAGAATATATGTTTCATCTTTTAGATTCAGTTCGATACCAGGAATGACTCTTGTCGCAGAATGTTGCGAGATTCGCTTGTCCTGGGTGAGGCGTGATTCGAAATTGCGGAACCGTTACATGAAATTGCTATTTTGATGTATTCATGATATAATATACCAAGTAATGTTTGAACTTGGGTTCTACACCGAAAATCTCTATTTGGTGCCCAAGCTCTTCGAAAATTCTGCACGTTCCTTATGAAAGAAAAAGTTGAAACAGCACTTAAAAGGGTTTCTGAAATGAAGACACTGTGCGCTAAGTTGCTCCAAGACCTCCAGGTTTTGGAGTTGCATCTTCAGACCCTGAGCAAGTCAACCAAGTCCTTGACCACACCCGATACCGTGGCACTGCCCGCATATAGATATGGGCCAAAGGTAGACGTTCACTCGGATCTGACAGGTATTCCGATCGAATCGATTTTGCCGCTGCCGGAATTCTTGGACAAGGGCGGCAGGTACGCTCGAACCAAAATGATCGGTGTCCTCAGGAGGTCTTTTGAAGTCGAGACCGTCGCCGATCTCATGTCGGAGAAAGCGGCCAAAATCGATCGGCTCTATAACAGCCCTGACAAAGTTGCGATGGGGCGAGACAGCGTGTTCCATCGACCCAGGATTAGCGTCAGTCGGGGCGGTTTCGGTGTGAAGAGCATGGTCATGCTCGTCCTCTCGTGTCGGTATCACGGACTGCCTGTAAAGCTGAAGTGGTGACTACCGGGTTTTCGTGATTGCTCCTTTATCTAGCGCCATTCCCTTAGTCGGGAATGGCGCTTTTATTGGTCATAAAGTCGTGCCGCCATCGGTAGTGTATAATCGAATTGATGCAAAATGTCAGTTTAAGAAACGAACCAAAACTATCCGAGCACGACGTGGACAGAAAGTTCAATGATCGACGCGCGGGCCTTGTCCCTACGATAAAGGATTACATTTCCAAACATTCTCTGTTTCAAGACAAGGAGGTCTCTGTCACGTTCTTCGAGAAGGGCGTCGGCTCCCTTGTCGCAAAGCTTGAAACAGGTGACCGGAAATTTATCCTGAAGATTCCACTCAGCCTGAATTTTTCAAAGGGCGAGACCCTGTTCTTGAGAATGTGGGAAGGTGTCGGGGTGAAAGTGCCACATGTATACGAGGAGGGGGCTTTCGGCGAGCTTTCATACATCCTCATGGAATATATTGATGCCCCTCTCTTGGGAGACGCATATGGTCCCGATGAATCGTTGCAAAAGGAAATATATATTGAGCTTGGTAAGACGCTTCGGAGAATGCATGAGCCTCAGGCCGAAGGGTATGGTTCCGTGGTGGAGGGAAGGGCGGAATATGCGCGGTTTGAAGATTGGTTTGACGGGCCTGACATGCGCAAGCGAATCGACTATGTGAGGGAGAACAATCTGCTAGGCGACAAACATGGACCTTTGGCCGAAGTGCGGAAGGCGTTGATCGATCACGTGTCTGCGGAAAACAAAAGCAGCTACTGTCACGACGACTTCGGCACATCGAACGTGTTCGCGACCGATCCGATAACCGTGTTCGACCCAAATCCCCGATTCAATAACGGATACCTGGACTTGGGGCGAAGCATCGTCATGCTCGCGGGGCATTCGAAAACAAAGGAGATCGAGCAATTGGTGGGAGGCTATTTCGGGGGCGAATCGTATGACAGGGGCGCGCTTCAGGCGGCGGTAATCTTGAACTCCTACATGAAATTACCCTATTCCCACAAGAAGGGGCGTGCGGAGATGGTTTCGAATATCAAAAAATACCTGGCTCAAAACAGACGTCTTTTGGATGATTAGTTTCGCTTGTCCGTTCGATTCTTAGACAGGTCATAATACTCCTCGCAAGCACCCCAGACATCCTCGATGTCTTTTGTCTTGTTCCACGTCTGGACAACCTTCTTTCGCAGATCTTGATGCTGGGGGTATCCGACATCATTCACCCCTTCGGGAAACAGGTCAGCGCATTCGCTGTTTAGAAGTACCGTGAGCGACTCCTTGATATCGTTGTATTTCTGCTTTCCGAGCCTTTCCTCGACATCGGCTCCGAATCTTTTCCATGTGTAGAAATGCCAAAGCTCATGCGCGACCGTTCTCCGGGCGAAGGCGTTGAACGCTGATACGAAAAAATAATTATCCTTAATATTATAGGGACATCGATTGTTTACGGTGATATATGCGGTGACGTCATCTTTGAGCGTGGCACCAAAAACCCTTTCTGCCCGCCTGTGATATTCCTTTTCTATGGGCAACCAATCCTGCTCAAACTTCTCACAGAGGCCCGGAATGTTAATACCCTTGTCTTTGATGTATTCATCGATGAAGGTTGAGGTCTGTTCGGCGGTCGGATTCTCCCCACAGCGACTTACCAGGTCCCCATAGGTCTTCGTTGCGGTTTGGGAGTTATTGGAGCTTTTGCCTTTGTTCAATAGGCACCAGACGTCTTTGTCTCGATCGTATGTAAAGGATACATTTGGCATAGTGGTGACTCTATTTTATCATCTTTAACCGCCTTGACCCATCTAGGAATCGAACTAAAGCAAAGGCCTCAAATATAGCTTCTTATAATTTAGCAAAAATCGCAAAAGTTCGAGCCCGTGACTCGTCTTGAGAATGTATTGCAAACACTAGCGATTTCGGAGACCTCGGTCGGTCTCGCATGACTGTTGGGGGTCTGGGACGATGTCGGAACCAATCTAGAAGATGATGCTTGAAATGGGCACCTCCGATTGGGGCATAAGGTGAATTGTCTCTCCTTTCTCGTTTTTAACACCGAGGATAAGAAATTCTGATTTCTCTGGACCCATCTGCTTGGTTCCCAGGTTTATCACCCCGACTACTTGTCTTCCGGCAAGCTCCTCTTTCGTGTAGTTACGATATGCTCCGCAAGAGACTTTGCCTCCTATCTCTCCCCCGAAATCAACCGTTATCCTGTAGGTAGGTTTCTTGGTCTGGGCATCTTCAACTTTAAGCACTTTCCCGATACGAATATCCAACGCCTCGAAATTATCGAATGATGCAATTTCTTTCATAGAAGTAGTATATCAAAAACTCGTTGTTGCCGGGCAGGGATTCGAACCCCGATTACACTCCTTCAAAGGGAGGCGTCCGACCATTAGACGACCCGGCAATGTCTGCGTCAATTCCCCTCACCCAGCCCTCTATTTTCCTGAGGAGAATTGAACCTCTGGTTATCCTAACCCGCAGAAGGCCATTATACAACAAACCGATATTTTTCCTGTTGGTGGCGACATTGCCCTTCTTGAAACACACTTTCGAGAACCTTGATGCGGGTAAACCCGTCTCCCGCGACCAAAACTTGCGAACGTCTCCGATGAGGTGAGCTTTCGTCATGTGCAAATATATAGAAAAGGCGGGTTCCCTATTGTCAGGTTCGACGAATTCCGCGACCCATGCGAGAAACACCCGGATCATTCTCGGATCTGAGTTTGAAAAGACCACACCGTGTCCAACGCTCCACTCTTTTTCCTTAGAACCCTCAGCCCAATACAGGGCAATGCCCAAAAGCCACAGCTCACGCCTCGAAATCGCGCCGACCTCATCTTTTGCCTTTGACCAAATATCATTCTGAGCATTGATTCTTATGCTCCGCCTCGCAGCCGCACCCTTTTTCTGCCCCTCAATCCTCTTTTGCGTAATCCTCTGCTTCTGATGCTCTGCCAATCCCACGTCATGGAACCAGAGAGAAAGAGTTGATTTGGCAACGGGAATCACCTTGAGAATCTCCGAATAGGTGTTCCCCTGTCTGCGCAATTCTATGGCCCGAATCTTGAGTTCGGGTTTGCCCCTCAAAGCTAAAAGGCTCATGCCCAAACGGTAGCACGAGCCTTCTAAAATTATGGTGAGGAAATTATGAAGAAATCCTAAAATACACCAACCTACTTCCCCTCCCCCGTCACGTCAAGAACGACCAGCTCGAGCGGAAGCTCTTGCACGGGCGAGACGGAGACGAGGTCGAAGGCGCCGAGCAGGGCCCGCAGAAGCTTCGAATCAACAACGGCCTTGGCATTGCCGACGAGGGCCTTCACGAAAGCCCTGTCCTCCTCGCTCGCCTGATCGCGGGCCTCTGAGGGAACATCCATCTTCTCGAGAAGGGCCAGGCGTGTCAGGGACACCACGAGCTCGAGGAAGAGCCTGGCGTCGAACGACCTGCGCTTGACCTCGCCGAGGGCAACGAAAGCTGCCTTCGCTTCCCTCTGGGCCAGGGCGAGCACGAAGTCGCGGACGAACTCTGACTTTGGCGCGCCGGTCGCCTCCTCAACATGGGCGCGGGTGATTTTCTTTCCCTCCAATCCCGCGATGCCACGCTCGAGCGCCCCGTGCGCGTCGCGGAACGACCCCTCGCTCACCAGGGCCAAAAGCTCGGCGGCGGACGGCTCGATCGAATAGCCCTCCTTCTTGGCGATGTCGATGATGAGCTCCTTCAGTATGTCGAGGGTCGGCCTGCGGAATTCGAAAACCTGGCAACGGGAGACAATAGTCTCGGGCAGCTTGTGCGATTCGGTAGTGGCGAGGATAAAGACGACATGCTTTGGCGGTTCCTCGAGCGTCTTCAGGAGGGCGTTGAATGCCTCCTTGGTGAGCATGTGAACCTCGTCGATGATATAGACCTTGTAGGTCGACTCGAACGGGAGGGTCGAGACGGCGTCGCGAAGGGCGCGCACGTCGTCGATGCCTCGGTTCGAGGCGGCGTCAATTTCATAGGTGTCGTTCGCGCTCGTGCCGATTGCCCGGGCGAAGATGCGGGCGATGGAGGTCTTGCCTATGCCTCGCGATCCGGCGAAGAGGTAGGCGTGGGCGATGTTCCCGCTTTCCGCCACGGCCGAGAGAGCCTTGACCACGGGACCCTGGCCGATGACGTCGGCAAAGGTCTGGGGTCGGTATTTTCGGTAGAGCACCTGATGTGACATGGGGAGATTATATCAGAATCACGGAAAATGAGGATGACAGGCGCGACAATAAAAAAACGGCGCATACGTTCGTATGCGCCGCCAAGATTGAGTCCCAACGCTGCTTGCTATGGCTCTGCGTGGAAAACACCACTCTTGTGTAAGGACCGGACGGAAACCAAGCCGTCCGCCTGCTGATGTCATTCGTGACCAAATCCTCCGGAGGGCACACGACCTGTGGGAGGGTTGAACATACACACACTCACTGCTGAGTGCTTCGTGTATATTTATACACCACATTCAATGACAAGTCAATGAATCGAGCGCCTTACGGCCACGGGCTTGGTCTTTTTCACCAGCCTGGACCTGACCCGACGGGCGACCGTGAAGGGGTTAGCCTTCTTGGTCCTGGGCACGAAAACCCGACAGGCGACGATGTCCTCATCCCCCTCTTCCTGCTTATACAGGGTGAAGGACAGCTTCTTGAAGCCCTTGCTCTCGAAGATAAACTCCGCCTTCGCCTCGTCGGCACGGAAGACGTTGACTCGCTTCTTTGCCTTGTCAAAACCGACCACTTCCTTGTCAGGGCACTCATCGACGGAATCGATGAGGCCGGCAATCATCGCATTCGATGACGCGTCCCGAGGTTCGAGATACCACGTTATGTTTGTTTCGCTCATGGGAAAAGATCCTTTCCCCATCACCTTACTCCTCTCCCCGGAAAAGAAAAGGGCCGGCACCATCCCAGGTGCCGGCCACAGTGCGCTACCGAACCCCTGCGATGAAGCAGGAGAAGTGGAAAGATCGAAATGACTACTTTTATATTATATCACGAGCTTGTATATAAATCAAACACAGAGAGGGCGGGGCAAAAATAAAGCCACCTTTTCAAGGGTGGCTGGAAGACTTCTGATCACCGGTACACATTGCTTCCTTTCATGTACCGGGCCCTAACAGGCGTAGTTTTCGGTCATCTCATTGGTCGTATGCGGAATGATGTTGGTTCGTCTGCCTCAAGCGGAGTCGTTCAGCTAGAGGCGGCCGGCGGCGGTGAAATCCTGAAGGATGTGGGTGATATGCGAGGGAGGGCCCGTGCCTTTCATGTGGATGATCTCCATAGAGTTCGACGGAATTGCCGACAATGCTTCATGCGAAGAACTGCTTTACTCTATCTAAAATGATAGCATGTATATATCTATATGTCAAGCACCTTCCCCCGCCCCTCGAAAAACGCCTTCACTGTCATCTCGAGACCGTCGGCGCTCTCGGCCTCCATGAGCTTGACCCGAAGCTCCTTGGCATGATCAAAGCCATTCACATAAGCCTTGAAATGCTTCTTCATGATGGCGAAGCCCTTGATGTCGCCGAGCAATTTCTCGTAGAGCCTGGCATGGTCGACGAGGACGCGAAGCTTCTCCTCGAGGGTGGGCACGACGGGCTTTCCGTCCGCGCTGTGCAGTTCTGAGAAAAGCCACGGATTGCCGAAGATGGCGCGACCGAACATGACGCCGTCGGCGCCGGATGCCGCGGCCTTGGCCCGAGCGTCGGCGAGGTCCAAGGCATCACCATTTCCGATGATGAGGGTTTCGACGCCCATGCGGTCGCGGATTTCCACAACCTCTCTCACATGCTCCCAGCGGGCTGGGACGAGAGACATCTCCTTGCGGGTTCTGCAATGCAGGGTAAGAACGGCCACGCCCTCGGAGAGTATCTCGGGAATCCAAGTGGCGATCTCGTTTCTGTTATACCCGATGCGAGTCTTCACCGAGACGGGTATGCTCTTGCCCGCATCCCTCACACCCTCCTTTGCGGCGCGTATCACCTCCCGCGCGAGCTTCGGGTTCTTCATCATCGCAGCGCCGGCACCCTGCTTCTCGATCGAGCGATCGGGACAGCCCATGTTGATGTCGATGCCGTCGAAGCCGAGCTCGGCCACGAGCCGTGACGCTTCCCGCATCTTGTCGGGATGGGCGGAGAAGAGCTGGGCCACGATCGGTCGCTCTGCCTCGGTGTATTCGAGGTCACGCTGAAGGACCTTCCTGCCCGGCGAGCAGAGACCGTCGGCCGAGACGAACTCGGTCCACAAGACATGGGGCTTGCCATGATCGGTTATGACGCGTCGAAAGGCCGCGTCGGTGACGTCGGCCATCGGTGCGAGGACGAAGAACGGCCTCGGTAGCTTTTTCCAGAATCCCATTTCCATCCGCTGACTATAGCCTATTTCCTGAATTTGTAAAAAACCTTGTTCCCCGCGTCGAGCCTCATATAGTCGAGTCGGGAGAGAAAGTCATCGAGGCCAGTCACGACCGAAGGGTCGCGAAGTATGGAGGAAAGGTTGAAGAGAACGCCCGAGAGATCGTCGACGGTGTTGACGATGAGCCTTCCTCCCCCGCCGAGCAGGATGGTCACATAGCCGGCCTCGCCGACGACCGCCTCGCGGGGCGCAAGGTCGAGGCCGGCGAGCTCCCGGAGGAAGAACTGCATGTTCTTGAAATCGTCCGGCCCAGAGAAAACCGTGTCGCCGAGGGAAAGTGAGGTGGTGGCGTTTCGGTATGCCACCATCGAATCATCCTCTGACGGCGCGAAGGCAAGACCCTCCTCGTCGAGGGCAAGGCACATGGAAAAGTCGCCCGCAGAACCTTCGCAGTACCGGGCGGTCTCGACGCGCTCCTCCACAGCGATAGTTATGGCATGAAGCCCCCCGCTCCCCACGTCGACGGTCTTCACGACAGGCATGGAAAGAAGAGCCTCCTCGATCGCATCATGCGGATAGAGTACGACCGAACCACGAGAGAACATGCCGAGATAGCGCCCCTCGAGAAGGGATCTGGTGCTGCTCGCCACGAAATCGCTCGACAGCCGCCTGGTGCCCACGACCTCTATGTCGACAACCTTCATGAATCCCGCATGGGAGAGCCAGGCAAGGAGCGCAATCATGATGGCGCACGCAGAAAAGGCCGAAAGGGAGAGGATCAGAGCCTTCTTCCGCTTCTTGGCCCGAATCTTTCCCTGATGAACCCTGACGTTCCCACGCATGGGCTATTTGCTTATGAGATCACTTCCGAAGTACTGCTTGAGAACCTCCGGGATGCGAACCGATCCGTCGGCCTGCTGATTGTTCTCGATGAGGGAAACGAGTATGCGCGGGGTTGGGATGGCGGTGCAGTTGAGTGAGTGGGCGTACTTCATCTTCCCCTCCGCGTCGCGATAGCGAATGTTGAAGCGTCGGCACTGGAAGTCATGGAAATAGGAAGCAGATGATATCTCGCGGTACTTCCCCTCCTTCGGGACCCAGAGCTCGATGTCGTACTTCTTCACCTGGCCGAGACCAAGGTCACCACCGCAATTGACGACGGTGTGATACGGGATGCCGAGAGACTCGATGAACTCCTCGGTATTGCGATTGAGCTCGTCATGAAGGGCGACAGATGTCTCGTGAGACGCCTCGGCCAGTATGACCTGCTCGAGCTTGTAGAACTCGTGCACCCGGATGAGTCCCTTCACGTCCTTCGAATGGCTTCCCGCCTCACGACGGAAGCACGGGGAGAATCCGAGATACTTCTTCGGAAGTTCCTTTGCGTCGAACACCTCCTCCGAGTGCATGGCCATGAGGGGAACCTCGGCCGTGCCGGCGAGAACGTCGCCGTCCTGGGTCATGTAGAAATCCTCGACGTCGCCCGGAAGATGCGCGGTGCCGTAGAGATTCTGCTTGCGGACGATGACGGGAGGAATGACGGGAGTGAATCCCCTCTTCGAGAAGAAGTCCATGGCGTACATCCAGATGGCAAACGAGAGTCGCGCGCCCGCGCCGGTCAGATAGTATCCGCGGAAGCCGTGGGCCTTGGCGCCACGCTCGAAGTCCACCATGCCGAGCGCGGTCATGATCTCCACATGGTCCTTGGGCTCGAAGGCGAAGGCGGTCTTGTCGCCCCAGACCTTCACCTCCCTGTTGTCGGCATCGGTCGCGCCGTCCGGAACCGATATATCCGGGATGTTCGGGACCTGCAGCATGAGGCCCTGCCACTCCTTCATGATTTCCTTTATGGACTCCTCCTCTGCCTGAAGCTCCACCTTGAGCTTCTTCATGGCCTCGAGCAGGGTCACCTTCATGTCAGGGGTGACGGACGGAAGCTTGGCGGACACGGCGTTCTGCTCGGCGCGCTTTGCCTCGATGGAGGTGAGAAGGGTCTTGCGCTTCTCGTCGAGATCAACGAGCCTGTCTATGTCTATCTGGACATGCTTCTTGATGGCACCGGCTTTGACGAGGTCTTTATTGTCTCGGATGAATTTAATGTCGAGCATGATGTTGTGTGGTGAGGTATTTGAGGAATATTTCAGGAAATCTTGGGGATTCCTAAAGCTTCCTGATGATACACTAATTTTCCCATGGATTCCATATTACACGACGATTTTGCGAGCAGGGTGCTCGGGCCAGCGGACTACCCTGGCCTGCTCTCCCACATACCCCGACCGCCGGCCCAGATGTACGCCCGAGGATGCTTTCCGCCCGGAACGCATACATATATAACGGTGGTGGGATCACGAAGGCATACCGAATACGGAAAGGAGGCCTGCCAGACCCTCATACGGTCCCTATCAGGTCTTCCCGTCGTCATAGTCTCGGGCCTGGCCCTAGGCATTGATTCCATCGCCCACAGAACAGCGCTCGAGTCAGGCATACCGACCGTCGCCATACCCGGATCCGGATTAGACGAGGCATCACTCTATCCGGCGAGCCACGCGAACCTGGCGCGAGAGATACTGTCAAAGGGAGGGGCCCTCCTCTCGCCCTTCCCCGACGGGACACTCGCCGCGAACTGGACCTTCCCGACCCGAAACGCCATCATGGCCGGCATATCGCAGGCGACCCTCGTCATCGAGGCCGAGAGAAAGTCCGGAACCCTCATCACCTCCAAACATGCCGGGAACTTCAGCCGGGACGTGCTCGCCGTGCCCGGATCAATATTCTCGAGACAGAGCGACGGGCCTCACATGCTCATACGGTCAGGCGCGACGCCCATCACGAACGGCGACGAGCTCAGGGAGGCGCTCGGATTTCCCGTCCTCGGCGAAACCAGATCGAATGCTGACACATCAGACCCTGCCACCAAGAACCTCTTCCCCTCGGCTCTAAAGATAGAACTCTCAAGCGACGAGGCAAAAATTATCCACCTCCTCGAAAAGGAATCCCTCTCCCGCGACGACCTCTTCTCCCGATTCGGCGGGAGCATACAGGAGTTCAGTGCCACCCTTTCCCTCCTGGAAATAAAACAAGTAGTCGCAGAAAAATGCGGGCGAATCATGCTCTCTTGAAGACACTCTGCGCAGGACGACGGTCCGAGCAAAGCAATCCGCCAGCGGGCGGATATGCGTGTGTCTTCAAGAGAGCATGATTTGCCAAAAAATTTCCTTTCATGTAATACTTGCCACAATATATGACAAAGCTTCTCATCGTCGAGTCTCCGGCAAAGGCCAAGACCATCGGAAAATATCTCGGTGACGGCTATACCGTCGTCGCGTCCGTGGGCCATGTCCGCGACCTGCCGAAGTCGAACAAGAAGGCCATAGACATAGAGGACGGCTTCACCCCTCATTACGAAGTATCCCCCGGCAAGGATTCGGTCCTCGCGGACATTGCCCGCCTGGCAAAGAAGGCCGACGAGATACTGCTCGCGACCGACCCCGACCGAGAGGGAGAGGCCATCGCCTGGCACATTGCCGAGGCGGTCAAGTTCGGGAAGAAGCCCGTCAGGCGCGTGGTCTTCCACGAGATCACCAAGGAGGCCATCATCGAGGCCCTCACCCATCCGCGCGACATAGACCAGAACCTCCGTCAGGCCCAGGAGGCACGACGTGTGCTCGACAGGCTCGTGGGATATGACCTCTCGGGCGTCATCTGGAAGAAGGTGCGCTACGGCCTCTCGGCCGGACGCGTTCAGTCCCCCGCCCTCCGCATCATCATGGAGCGAGAGCGCGAGATACGCGCCTTCGTGCCTGAGACATACTGGAAGATATCCGCCGAGACCGAGACGTCCGGAAAGGAGTCACCCAAGGCCAAGCTCCCTCTCGAATGCTCCCTCGAGCCACGTGAAAAGGCAGAGGTCGACCACATACTCGAAACCGGCAGGAAGGAAGACTGGGTCGTGGTGTCAGTCGATGAAACCGAGGCCAAGCGAAGCCCGAAGGCACCCTTCACCACCTCTACCCTTCAGCAGGCGGCGTCGACGCGCCTCGGCTTCTCCCCGTCCCGAACCATGTCCGTCGCACAGCGCCTCTACGAGGCCGGACTGATCAGCTACATGCGAACGGACTCGACCAATCTCTCCCAGCAGGCCATCGGCCAAATCTCCTCATATATAGAGAAGGAATACGGAAAGGCATCCGTCTCGCTCCGCACCTTCACCGCCAAGTCAAAGAACGCTCAGGAGGCGCACGAGGCAGTCAGGCCGACGACCATAGCCAAGAAGAGCGCAGGGGCCAATCCCGAGCAGATAGCCCTCTACGAGCTCATCTGGGCCCGTACCGTGGCATCGCAGATGATGGACGCCCGCATACTGCGAACCAAGATCGTGGCGAACGTCACGACCAAGAGCATCCCCGACTTCCATGCGAACGGCACCAGGCTCATCGCTACCGGCTGGCTTGCCGTCGACCCCGGCGCCCGAGGCGAGGACGTCGAATTGCCGAAGGTCATCGCGGGAGAGAGCCTCAGGCTCATATCCCTCGACTCGCTCGAGAAGCAGACCGAACCACCCGGTAGATATTCCGAGGCTGGCCTCATCAAGGAGCTCGAGAAGCGAGGCATCGGCCGACCTTCAACCTACGCGTCCATCCTCCGCACCCTCGAGGAGCGCGAGTACGTCATCAAGGAGAACAAGGCCCTCAAGCCAACCGACACGGGAGACGTGGTCAGCTCATTCCTCGAGGAGCATTTCGGCTCGTACATAAGCGACACCTTCACCGCCGAGATGGAGGATAAGCTCGACAAGATAGCCGAGGGACTCATGGGCTACGAGAAAACCCTCTCTGATTTCTATAAGCCGTTCCTGAAGGACGTGAAGATAAAGGATGCCCTCGACAAGGCCACCACCCTCGGCGATGCCGATGCCAAGTTCAAGTGCCCCACCTGCGGATCGTCCATGATCATGAAGCTCGGGCGCGCCGGCAAGTTCCTGTCGTGCTCCCGCTACCCTGACTGCACCGGCGCGCTCATGCTCGATGGCACCGAGGTTCCCAAGGACCGCGTCGTCGGAACCCATCCCGAGACGGGCCTCGACATCACCGTGAAGTCAGGCCGATTCGGACCCTATGTGCAGATGGGAGAGACCATCAAGGTGCCCAAGAAGCCCCGCAAGAAGAAGCCGACGAAAAAGGAGCTCGCCAAACTCGCCGCTGACCTGGCAGCGGGAATAGTCCCTGCCCCTATCGTCGAAGAGCCGGTCGCACAGAAGGCGAAGATGGCGTCGATTCCGAAGGAGATCGATCCGACGAACATCACCCTGGCCCAGGCAGTTCACCTTCTCACCCTGCCCCGCAGGCTTGGAACTCACCCAGTAACCGAAAAGGTCATCACCGCGAACATCGGCCGCTTCGGCCCCTACATCGTCCACGACGGCGACTTCCGCTCGGTCAAGAAGCCTGACGATGTCTACACTATATCGCTCGATCGGGCCCTCGACATACTCAAGGAGGAGAAGAAAAAGCGCGGATGGAGGGCCAAGAAGAAACTTGACTAAATAATATTTTCATGCATAATACTGCATGAACTATGCACAAAACCCTAACTGATACTACCGCTTCGAAACCCCGCATCATCGCGATCAAAACCCCGAAAGAATTCAAGGGACCAGAGGAATTCCAACTCTGGCTCGCCAAGAAAAAGGCGCAGATCGCGCCCCTCGAATCGATACCTACCGACTGGTATGATCCGCTGACGAAACAGGAGCACGGGTTCCTGAGCGTCAGCTGCGAAACCTTCGGGCGCTTCGTCCGATGCGCGAAAGACCGCATCCGCCAGTTTGGCTTCGAGAAGCCCCTGCCGGCCGGTCAGTTCGTCCTTCTGAAGCTTTCATAAGCAAGTAGACAAACCCCGACCTCAGATGGTCATATCAAAGCCGCTCCCATAGAGCGGCTTTTTCCTTCATTAAAACACCCCGAACCTAGAGCGAGAAGTTCTTGATGGAATAGAGCTCCTCGGAATTCTCGTCCTCCTTCTTCTCCTCGACCGACCTATCATCCTCCGGAACGGACGGCTCCTCGAGGCCCGGTTCCGAGGCAACGACGGCATCGGCAACCTGATCGGCCACAACGGCCTCGGCGAGGGACGATATGCTCTCGGCGACAGGAGCCGGCATGCCCGCCTTGTGGGTCTCCATGATGTTCATGATCGCCTTCAGATCCTCCGGCGAGAAGAAGTCGATGGATATCCTGCCCCCCTTCAGCTTCTGCTCGATCGAGACGCGGGTGCCGAAGGTCTCGGAGAGCTTCTGCTCGATCTCGATGATCTCGGGATCGAATGACCTCTCCTTCTTGCGGGCCTTCTCGACGGCGATCTTGCGGGCGATCATCTCGGCCTCGCGAACGGTCAGGCGTTTGAACATGATCTCCTTGAACAGGGTTGATTGCTCCTCGGGCCTGTCAGTGAGCATCATGAGCGGTCGGGCATGGCCTTCTGATATCTTGCCCTGCGAGAGCGCATCGAGGATGTCGGTAGGCAACATGAGTATGCGAATGGAGTTCGAAACGTACTCGCGGGACTTGCCTATCTTGGCAGCAACCTGCACGTGCTTGAGGCCGAACTCGGTGACGAGCTGCTGGAACGATCGGGCTCGCTCGACGGGATTGAGATCCTCTCGCTGGAGATTCTCGATGATGGCGAGTTCAAGCTTCACCCGGGCGTCATCGGTGTTGGCGCGAATGACGGCCGGCACCTGCTGAAGGCCAAGGAGCTTCGAGGCGCGCAGTCGGCGCTCTCCGGATATGAGCTCGTATTCGACGGCCAGGCCACCATCCTCGGTCTGTCGCTCCGACCGCGTCACCACGAGGGGCTGAAGCAGTCCGTACATGCGAATGGACTCGGCGAGGCTCGCGAGCGCGGCCTGATCGAATTCCCTGCGGGGCTGATACGGGTTCGGGCTTATCTTGCTCGTCTCTATCCAGAATATGGAGTCGCCGGAGAACTGTGAGGGTTGTGACATGGATTGATAGGTTATGCGATGATTTTATCATACTTGTCCGTTACTTCCGAAAAAGGCGTTTTTGGTGTAAGTTTGATGTGTCAGCAATTGACATATGCCGGAGTGGCGGAACTGGTTATACGCGCACGACTCAAAATCGTGTATCGAAAGGTGTGTGGGTTCGACTCCCACCTCCGGCACCAAATTTTTATCTTTCCTTTAGCACCTAAATGCTAGGCTTTAAGCATGAGGGAGAAAAGGGATTTAACCTGGACACAAGAACTCGCCTACGTCGTCGGGCTTATAGCCACCGACGGATGTTTGTCTGGGGATGGGCGACACATACTTTTCACGTCAAAAAACATCGACCTCATAAAGACTTTTGCCGGAATCCTTAATCTGGAAAATAAAATTGGGATAGCAAGGAACCCATCATCATGGGCCCATCGAATACAGTTCGGTGATGTTCAACTCTATCGATGGCTTATGAAAATCGGGTTAACACCGAACAAATCACTCACGATGGGAGCACTCGCTATACCCCCGGAATTCTTCATCGATTTTCTGAGGGGTCATCTTGATGGAGATGGCTCAATCACTACATACACTGATAGGTACAACACCTTCAAAAATCCAAAATATGTATATGACAGGGTCTTCGTTCGATTTATATCCGCGAGCGAAAAACATATCACATGGCTTCATAAGATGGTTATAACATTGACCCGGATACGATGCGCAAAGCATACGGCCAAACCCAAGCCGGAAACAGGCAGATCAATGTACATACTCAAATTCGGAAAGAAGGCATCTCTTGAGCTCATGCGTAAAATGTATTATTCCAAGGATGTGCCGGCACTTGAAAGAAAGAGGGCCATCGCGTACAAACTAATGAAAAAATATCCGTAATAAAAAGCCCGTCCTGTGTGGACGGGCTTTGAGATAAGCACCTCTGCTCACGGCATGTTGTGTCGGAGCTCTTCCTGACGAGATACCTCGTGCGCGAGGCTTCTGGCATGATTGACGCCCACCTGAAGCACGTCGATCAACGTCTCCATGTTATGGATGGTGCCGCCATTAATCTTTCTCACCATCTCTTGGCGGAAGCGGATTACGAAATCCTTTTCCGTCTCCCCTGGTTTGATTGAGATCATATGTAATATCGATTGACGGTTGCAAAACTGTTTCAGTCCTGATATTACTGGGTTCTCATGAAAAGGCAGTCGCCGAAAAGCCTCCCCAAGATCCTGGTCGTCCTCGGCCCCACGGCCACGGGGAAAAGCGACCTCGCCGTTGCCCTCGCCCGAAAATTGAACGGCGAGGTCATTTCGGCTGACTCGAGGCAGGTGTATCTGGGCATGGACATTGGTTCGGGAAAGATAACCGAGGCCGAAATGCAGGGAGTCCCCCATCATCTCCTCGACGTCGCTGACCCACGCAGGCGCATATACAATGCCGATGATTTCAGACGTGATGGGGCGCAGGCGATCAATGACATCCTATCCCGAGGAAAGCTTCCCATCATCGCCGGTGGCACGGGCTTCTACATAGATGCCCTCGTATCAGGAGAAACGTACCCAGAGGTTCCGCCCAATCAGGCCCTGCGCGACAAGCTCGCGAAGAAAAACGCCGAGGCTCTCATGAAGGACATATCCCGCCTCGACCCTCGCAGGGCCAAGGCCCTCGACCCGCTGAACAAGGTACGCATCATACGCGCGATCGAGATAGCCCGCGCCCTTGGATCCGTACCGAGGGTGAAGACGAAGCGACTGTACGACCCCCTCTATATCGGACTCAATCTCCCCGTCGAGAGCCTGCGCGCCCGAATACATCTGCGCCTCATGAAGAGAATGCTTGGAGGAAAGATGGTTCGCGAGGTGGCCCGGCTCCGCGAGAGAGGCATGACCTGGAAGCGCCTCTTTGCCCTCGGACTCGAGTACCGATATGTCTCCCTCTTCCTGCGAGGAACGCTGGAAAAACCAGCCATGCTCGACGAGCTCGAATCTGAAATCAATCAATACGCGCGACGGCAAATGCAGTGGTTCAAAAGGAATGCCAGCATCACCTGGTTCGAGCCGGGACAGGACGCCAAGGTCATGCGCCTCGCGCGCACATTCCTCAAGGGTTCAAAATTTTTATAAAAAATTTATCGTCACTTTCATTTCTTCGTGAGAAACTAGATGGCATCCCCGAAGAAACATGAAAGCCCGCGCCCCTCACACACAGCACGGACGAATCGAATCGACCGTCTCCATAATCATCGTCGGATTCATCCTCCTGCTCGCCATAATAAACGAACCGATCTGCTGGCAGATGGCGACCGCCTCAGCCCTCGGCTTGTGGCTTTTAAGCAAGCACATGGGCAGGATAAAACGACTAAAGAAAGATGCCCTGCAATCGATGCGCATGGCGGAACTTTCCAAATTCGCTGATTTTGGGCGAATATCAACCGGTCTCTTTCATGACCTGATGGCTCCCCTCTCCGCCATCGTCATGAGCCTGCAGGAGATAGAGCGAGACACGCATCCCGATCTTCCAGACCTGCGCAATCAGCTTGAGAGATCCGTCATGGCAAGCAAACGCATGGACCAGTTCATGACGGCCATAAAAAAGAGGATCAGATCGGACGATTCCAGGCAGGTCTTCAAGGCTGACGACCTCGTCCGCGAAGCCATCGGGCTCTTCAGGTACAAGGCTATGCGCGAGGGCGTCACGGCATCACTCTTGTCCCCGCAGTCGCTCGAGATATTCGGCAACCCCATGAAATTCAGCCAGGTCATCGAAAACCTCATATCAAACGCCATAGATGCATACGCGCATCCGGGAACATACGCCCGCAGGGACATAGTGATCTCGCTCAAAAAGAAAAAGGCCCGAGTCCAGATCCGCGTCGAGGACTGGGGATCAGGGATACCGCCCGCGGTCATGCCAAAGATATTCGAGCCGTTCTTCACGACCAAGCCACGCGATACGGGAACGGGGCTCGGGCTCTGGATAACGAAAGAGATAGTCGAGAACGAGTTTCGGGGATCGATACGGACCCACAGCACCCCGGGACGGGGAACGCGGTTTGACGTGATCATGGAACGACAGAGAGCCTCCTCTCAGCGGGGCTCGACCAAAATCGTCTTATGGGGCGAATGATGCCCGCTCACGATGCGCATGACCCGGAAGGATGGGCCGAGGTGGGCGCGAAGAAGGCTGAGGGTCCTGGCGTTGGCGAGGCCCCTTTCAGGCGCAACGGAAACAGCGACGGCATATTCGCCCGCCGCCTTCTTCCTCACAGACTCCCTCTTCGAATCCGTCGTGACTGTTGCCTTTATATGCATGACCTGTGCGAGATGGGAGAATCGAACCCCCGCCCTATGCTTGGGAAGCACATGTTCTACCACTAAACCAATCTCGCAATACCTTCCTACGATATCACATTATCTCTCTCCCTTCCTCTTATCATGTCCCTTCAGATATTTCTTTCCCTTAAGCTTGTCGGGAAGCATGCTCTCCGTCCCGTATTTCTCATACCCGGCCCCGTACCCAAGATTCTTCATGAGCTTGGTCGGCGCATTCCTGATCTTCAAAGGTATGGGTAGATTCCCCGTCGCCCTCACGTCGGCCACAGCCTCCGCATAGGCATCATACGAACCTCGGTCCTTTGTCGCCCCGGCAAGATAGGCGACGCCATGGGCCAGATTGATTGATGCCTCGGGAAGGCCTATGCTCTCGACCGCGGAGAAGACCGCGTTCGCCACGACGAGCGCCGTGGGCTGGGCGAGGCCTATGTCCTCGGAGGCAAATATGACCATGCGCCGGGCGATGAACTTCGGGTCCTCCCCTCCCTCGATCATGCGGGCGAGATAATAGAGTGCCGCATCGGCATCACTCGCCCGCATGCTCTTTATGAAGGCGCTTATGGTGTCGTAATGCTCCTCCCCCTTCTTGTCGAAGCGTATGAATATCTGCTCGAAAGTGCTCTTGAGCGTCTCAAGCGTGACCGTGCCGTACAGCCTCTTGGCATTCTCCAAGGCAGTCAGCGCCATGCGGGCATCCCCGTTCGCCAGGCTGACGAGCCAGTCGAGCGCGGCCTTCGGCATCTTTATCTTCGTCCTCTTTACGATTGCCTCTATGTCCTTGTCACCGAGGCTCTTCAGGACGAAGACGCGCGAACGGGAGAGAAGCGCAGGGATGACCTCGAAGCTTGGGTTCTCTGTCGTCGCCCCAATCAGGGTCAATCGACCGCTCTCGACGAAGGGCAGGAGAAAATCCTGCTGGGCCTTGTTGAAGCGATGAATCTCGTCAAGGAAAAGGAGCTTTGGCCGCTGATCAAGCAGGTCGGCCTCCGACATGATGCGCTTGATGTCCTCCTTGCCCGCCGAGACCGCGGAGAGCTCATACAAGCGCGCATCGAGGGCACGGGCGTATATTCGGGCAAGAGTGGTCTTCCCGACCCCTGGCGGGCCCCAGAGGATGAACGAGAGCAGGTGCCGGTCATCGATCGCCTTGCGCAGAGGCTTGCCGGGACCGACCAGATGCTCTTGCCCTATGAATTCCGAGAGCGTCTGCGGGCGAAGCTTTGATGCGAGTGGTTCCATGGTGTTGTCAGAATTATTTTCCGTCTACCCTCAGACGGTCAAGTCCGTATCGATCGAACTCCTTGTCGTACTTCGCGTAATACTCGCGAACGCCGTCCTGAAGGGCAACCTCCTCGGCGTCGACATCCTCGAGGCTCTCCTCAGAGACGTTCTCCAGGAAGTCGCGCTGTCCGAGCCTGTCTGAAAGCTCGAGCCAGAACTGGTCCTCCACGTATTCGTCCACGGTCTCCTCCGTCTCGTCCATGACGTCATCCGATGGGAGGAGCCTCTTGCCGGCATCTTGCACCAGATTCTCTGCATCGGTGCCCACCGCCGACTCAAGCAAGACTTTTTCAAGGGAGGCGAGATCGGCAAGCTCTTCGCGCGCCTCGGCGTCGCCCTTCCTCGCACCGAGAATGGTCTCCTTGACCAAAAGGCCTATGTCGAGAACCCCCAGGAGATCCCGGTACTGATCGGCGTCGAGCGTTATGGTGATTGTCTGGTCTTCAGTCATATGTGCAGTATGTCAGGTGCGGACACAAAAGCAAGATGGTTGAATAAAGGCCCCCGTATGGTATGATTTCGCGAACGGGCGATTAGTTAAGTGGCATAACGAGGCACTCCAAACGCCTTGTCGGGGGTTCGATTCCCTCATCGCCCGCCACATACAGCATCTGCAGAGAGACAAGAAAAAGCCACCCGTCGGGTGGCTTTTTCTTGATTACTTCTTCGCCTCCTTGAAGACGACTCGCTTTCGCAAAGTCTTTGAGTACTTCTTGAGCTCGATCTTGCGCTCCACCTTCTTCTTGTTCTTTCGGGTGTAATACACCTCGCCGGTGGCCTTGTTCTTGAGAATGATGAGTGAGTCCTGTGACATAAATTGAATGAAAATGTTGTAGGAGGATAGTATCACACAGGCCCTAAAATCGCAATATGAGGGGGTTTATGCGCGTTACCACCTCGTAATTGATGGTCCCCGCCTTCTCCGCCATCTCGTCAGCTGAGATGCTCTCCCCTCCCTGGGAACCTATGAGGGCAACCTCATCCCCCTCGGACGCGCTCGGTATGTCGGTCACGTCGACAATGGCCATGTCCATCGATATCCTGCCGATTATATTGGCCCTCTGGCCCTTCACGAGCACCTGCCCGACATTCGAGAGCCCCCGAGGGAGTCCGTGCCAATAGCCAACGGGCATGATGGCAAGACGGGAGTCCCTGGCAACCTCATAGGTCAGGTCATAGCCGACCTTCGATCCACGGGGTACGAACTTGGTCTCGGTGATGATGGTCTTCCATGACAGAGCCGGGCTCAGACGGATGGCCTTTGCATGCCGCTCAATCTCGGGCGATGGCCAAAGGCCGTAGAGGGCGATGCCGGCGCGAGACATGTCGCAATGGAAATCATCCGAGAAGAGAATGCCCGAGCTCGCCGAGGCATGTGTTATGGGCGTGAAGCCCTTCTCCCTGAGCCTCTCCACCGCCGAGTTGAACAGACCCATCTGCATGCGCGAATAGGCCTCGTTCGCAGGCGTCTCCATGGTGGCGAAATGGGTATAGGCGCCTTCTATGACGGCGGGAAAACCATCGGAAGAAACAATGCGCACGGCCTGCTGCACGTGAGCCTCGAGAATGCCCTGCCTATGGAGGCCCGTATCGAACTTGAGATGTATGCGAAGCCTCTTCGGAAACTTCATCTTGGAGAGATTCTGAAGGGATTCAAGCGATGAGACCGTGAGAGAGACGCCTTTAATGGCAGCGGTCCTGTACAGCGAGGGCAGAGTGTACCCCAGGACGAGAATGGGGATCCTGACGCCCGCCTTTCTCAGCTCAAGCGCCTCGGCAAGCTCGTCGACGGCAAGCCAGTTGGCGCCACCCCTGATCGCAGCCTTCGACGCTGCAACCATGCCGTGACCATAGGCATTCGACTTCACCACCGCCATGAAGGCGACCTCGTCGGCCAAGAGACCCTTGAGGACACGGGCATTGCCCTCAATGGCCCTCAGATCAACCTCGACCCAGACCCTCTGCTCCCGATTCGTTTTCTGTGCCTTCTTTTTCATAGCGAAAATGATAACACAAAACCAGCCGCTGGCTGGTTTCGTCTCTGTCATAATGGTGCGCCGAGAGGGACTCGAACCCCCGATGCCCAGTGGGCCGGAGATTTACAGTCTCCTGGAATAGCCGCTATCCGATCGGCGCATGCGTAGTAATGTATCACATTTTCCGCATACGGCAACCTCGTGCGACTGACGGACAAGGGACTAGAACCCTTGCGCCTGGAGATGGGCCCTGGTCCTCGGGCCGAAGTAGCCGGCCGCGGGGGCTATGCCCTCCCTCGCCTGGAACTCGGCCAGGGCCGCGCGGGTGAGCGGTCCGAAGTAGCCAGTCGCTCCCGCCTGGGCAAGAGCAAGCGCCGCAGGGCCCGTCGTCCTCGAGGAAAGGAACAGCTGAAGGGTCGATACGTCCGTCCCCTTCGATCCCACGAGAAGGTCTCGGGATGCTGACGATGGCTTGATGGTGGTCGAGGGAGTCTGTGCCGATGCCTGCGTTGCCGGCGCCACGGACATCAGGGCGATGTTCGACGCCCTGCGGGAAGATGACGTGCCCTTGGCGCGAGATATGGAGACGACGGGAGCGGGGGTCAGCTCGGGATCGGGCTCTGGGCTCGGATCAGTGGTGAGATTGGTGACGATGTAATCCACTATCGAGCTGGCAGAGCCAATCGGGTCAAGACCCCGTATTGGGGATGATCCGGGAATCGCGTATGAGACAGAAACCTCGGTCGTCGTGGCAACAGAGGAATCAAGCGTCAGGGTAACGGTGCCACTTGCAATCGAGACACCCGTCACGGCCTTTGAACTGATCTCCAATCCCCCTATCGAGACGGAGTCGATCTCGATGGTGTCACTTGGGGTGAATTCATCTCCATCAAGCTCAACCAGGAATCCCAGATTGGTGAAGTCAGATTCAGCCGTGAATCGAAGATCAACCCATTGACCGGAGGTAAACGTGTTGTCGGAGGCGTCGGCCCAATCATCAGTAAACGCCGTGAGCACGTCGAGAAAACCTGTGGTGTTGACCTTCATTCGCACGTTCACGATTGACCCTTCGGGGAAATACCCCGTGGTAGCGCCCGTGTCTATCATGAAGAAGAGGGCGGAGCTATTCGACTCAGAGCTTATGTCTGAGAGCGTAAGAACGCCATCCGAGACGGAAGCCGAGCCGATGACGGTGTCGGTCCAATCATCCGCATTAAAGATGAGATCAGGTGCTGGCCCATCCGAAAAGTCGTTTGCATATAGATCCAGAGATTCAGCCGCCGACACGGTAAATGCGGATGTGGCGGGGACAGATGTCTCATCGAGGGGCTCATCAAACACGAGCCTCACGGTGTCGCCCGTGACTGATCCCGAGGAAAGCCCCGGAGCCTCGTTCAGGCGAACCAGATAGTTAACCGTCTGACCCTTATATTCCTCGAAGTCCCCTCCCATGACGAAGCTTCCGTCAGACTGTGGCAGAATCAAGGCGACGGCGGTGTTAAAGCCAGTACCCGAGATAAACGAGGTATCGCGTGAGCCATCAGAATTGACGCGGACAATATGCTGAGCGGACACCCCGTTATACGTTAGGAACGAGCCGCCCATGATGATCTTGCCATCAGACTGTTCGACGATGTCACCGAGACTGGTGTAGAGAGGAAAGCCAGAGCCCGCATTAAATGTTGAATCAAAGGATCCGTCAGCGTTCAGGCGGGCGATGCGAACGGCCGAATTGCCGTCAAACGTGGTAAAGCCTCCGCTCACGAGTATCTTAGAGTCAGAAAGGATGCGAATATTCCCGACCGTGGAATCGGGACCAGCCCCCACGTCAAACGACAGATCCCTGCTGCCATCCGCGTTCAGGCGGGCGATGCCGTTAGCCGAGACCCCGTTATACTGGGTGAAGCTACCTGAGACAATCATCTTCCCGTTCGATAGAAGCGCCACATCACTCACCGGGGCGTCGAAGCCGGTGCCGGGATCGAACGTGCCGTCGACGCTACCGTCCGAATTCAGGCGAATGATGTGGTGGATGGTCGTACCGTCAAAAGCCGTCATCGACCCGCCCAGGACAATCTTGTCATCAGACTGGACTCGAATCGCCCTCACCTCATTGTTTACCCCGCTGACCCCAAGCCCCGTGTTAAACGTGCCATCGAAGGATCCATCGGCGTTCAGGCGGGCGATGCGAACGGCCGAATTGCCGTTGAAGCTATTGAAAAACCCGCCGACAAGAATCTTACCATCGGACTGAAGTGTCACCCTGATCGGAATCGAATTGAAGCTCGTGCCTGGATCAAAGGTCTCGTCCCTGGTTCCATCAGCGTTCAATCGGATGATCCTACCCGCATCAACCCCGTCATAGGAAAAGAAGCTTCCGATGAGGACTATCTTCCCGTCACTCTGCTGGAAACCGCCCCTGACCGCATCATCGAATCCCGTGCCGGTGAGGAAGCTCTCGTCCTTTGCGAAAGTACTCGCTCCAACGAATCCCGGAACGGAGCAAAAAATGGCGAGGGTGACGAGTAACGCAGACGTCTTTTTTATTGTGATCATAATTAGGATACATTATACGTGACGACAGACTGGGTGTCGACAAAAAAGGCCCGCGATGGCATTGCATCGCGGGCCCTCTGTCATCTTATGATATTTTCTCCTTCTCGGCCGACGGCGAGTCGATGAGATCCCTCAAAGGAAGGGTCTTTCTCCCCTTCTTCACGTCGAAGGTGAACTCAACCGCCGAACCAGTCGCACCGGACTTGACCCCAACCGCGATCGATCCTCCCTTGCCAACCGCCTGCGAGATCATGAAGCCGGCAACAGGAGTGAGAATCTTCTCCTGTATGAGACGCTTCAATGGTCGCGCACCGTACTGAGGGTTGTACCCCTCCTTCGAGAGATACTCGAGGACTGCGGGAGCGATGTCGAGCCTGATCTCCTTCTCGGCCAGTCGCTTGACCACCTGCTCCACCTGTATGCCGACGATGTTCTTGATCGATTCCGGCGACAGCACATCGAAGAGTATGATCGAGTCGAGTCGGTTGAGGAATTCCGGCCTGAAGTAGTCCTTAAGGCTCTCCATGACCTTTGCCTTCACGTCATCGTACTTGTTCTTGGTGCCGGTATCCGATGCGAAGCCGAGCTTCTCCATCTTGTCGATGAACTGGGAGCCGATGTTCGAGGTCAGGATGATGACCGTGTTCTTGAAGTTCACGACACGGCCCTTGGTGTCGGTCAGACGGCCATTGTCGAGCACCTGGAGGAGGATGTTGAAAACCTCCGGATGCGCCTTCTCCACCTCGTCGAAGAGGATGACGGAATACGGTCGGTGTCGGACCATCTCGGTGAGGGATCCACCCTCCTCGTAGCCGACATAGCCCGGAGGCGCGCCGATGAGCTTCGAGGTCGAGTGCTTATCCATAAATTCCGACATGTCGATCCTGATAAGTGACTTCTCGTCATTGAACATGAACTCGGCGAGGGCCTTGGTGAGCTCGGTCTTTCCGACGCCGGTCGGTCCGAGGAAGAGGAATGAGCCGATCGGCCGATTCGGATCGGCAATGCCGGCGCGGGCGCGACGGATGGTATCGGCGATCTTCTTGACCGCCTCCTGCTGTCCGACGACGCGCGTCTCGAGCTCGGCCTCCATGCGCATAAGCTTGCGGGCCTCTTCCTCGAGCATCTTCGAGACGGGTATGCCCGTCCACTTTGACACGACGTCGGCTATGTCCTGCTCGGTGATCTCCTCCTTCAGGATGCGACGGGAGGTCTGCATCTTCTTGAGCTTCTTTATCTTCACGTCGAGATCCTTCTCGAGCATCGGTATCTTGCCGTAGCGTATCTCCGCGGCCTTTGCGAGGTCGGCCTTGAGCTCGGCAGCCTCTGCGTCGACTCGAAGCCTCTCGAGGTCCTTCTTATGCGACTTGATGCCGGAGAGAAGCTCCTTCTCGGTCTTCCACTTGAGCTCGACCTCCTGGGTCTGCTCCTTCAGGTCAGCGATCTCCTTCTCTATGACCTTGATGCGGAGCTTCGGCGCCTTGGCGTCCTTGATTACCTCCACCTCCTTCCTGAGGGACACGAGCTCGATCTCCATTCGCATGATCTTGCGATGGGTCTCCTCGAGAAGCGGCGGCTTTGACTCGAGCGAGATTTTAAGTGCCGATGATGCCTCGTCGATGAGATCGACGACCTTGTCGGGCAGGAACCTGTCGCTTATGTATCGAGACGAGAGGTTCACGGCAGCGATGATGGCGTCATCCGTGATGCGGACGCCATGATACAGCTCGTATTTCTCCTTGAGGCCTCGCAGTATGGCGATGGCGTCCTCGACGGTCGGCTCGGCTACCTGAACAGGCTGGAAGCGTCGGGTGAGGGCCGGGTCCTTCTCTATATGCTTCTGATATTCCTTGAGGGTCGTGGCGCCGATGGCACGGAGCTCTCCTCTGGCGAGGGCCGGCTTGAGCATGTTTGACGCGTCCATTGATCCCTCGGAGGCTCCCGCCCCGACTATGGTGTGTATCTCGTCTATGAAAAGGATGACCTTTCCATCTGAGCGCTCTATCTCCTTCATGATGTTCTTGAGGCGCTCCTCGAACTCTCCGCGGTATTTGGTTCCGGCGACGAGAAGGCCGAGGTCAAGCGATACGAGCTCCTTGTCCTTGAGCGACTCGGGAACGTCTCCCTGGGCCATGCGCAGGGCAAGGCCTTCGACGATGGCGGTCTTGCCCACGCCCGCCTCCCCGATGAGCATCGGATTGTTCTTGGTTCGACGAGAGAGGATCTGGATGATGCGGTTGATCTCGCTGTCTCGGCCGATGACAGGGTCAAGACGATTCTCGAGGGCGAGCTTGGTGAGGCTTCGAGTGAACTTGAGGAGGGCACGGGGCTTCTTGGCCGGGGCTGGCTCCGAGCTCTTGCTCGAACGGAGCTCCTCGAGCACGCGAAGGACGCCCGCCTTGTCTATCTTGAAGCGGGAGAGAAGGTCGAGGGCCGGCGACTGCATCTCGAGTAGGGCGATGAAGAGATGCTCGGTCGAGATGAACTCGTCGCCGAGGGATGCCGCGACCTTGGCGGAGTTCTCGAGGGCCTGGGCCAGCTCGGGGGTGAGGTAGATCTGATACGACTGGGAAAGGGTCGCCCCCTGCTGGTTTCCCTCGAGGGACTCGGCGAGCGAGTCGGAGAGAAGGATGATGTCGGTCTCGAGCTTCTCGAGAATTGCCGTGACCATGCTCTCCTCCTGGACTATCAGGGCCGAGAGGAGGTGAAGCGGATTGACGTGATTCTGTCCCCGCTCGATGGCGAGCTCATGTGCCCTCCTAATCGCCTCTTTCGCTTTTGTGGTGAAATGGTTGAGTGGTGGCATATGCCCATAGATTAGCAAGAATACCTAAAGAATCAAAGCTTTGACTGCCGAGGCGATCCTGCGGACGTCTGATGCCGAAATGGCGGGCGAAAACGAGAATCTGAGGGTGTTTTTCGCCCGCCAGTCGGGACCGCCCAGGGCGGATACGACATATGACGACTCCTCGCCCGCTAGGCAGGAGCTTTTGGTCGAGCAGGCAATGCCCTGGGCATCAAGCCTGATGACGGCGAATTCGGCGTCGCCGAGATCCGGCACAGATATATTGATATTGTTCGGTATTCTCTTCTCGACTGAGCCGTTTAATATGATGCCGGGTATGGCTTTTTCGAGAAGCGTCCAAAGTGCCTTCTGGGCGGAGGAGGCCCGGGCGACACGCCTCTCCCTGCCCTCATGGGCAATGCGCAGGGCCTCGGCCAGGCCGGTCGCGAGCATGACGCTCTCGGTGGTTGGTCGCTTCCCCCTCTCCTGACCGCCCCCTCGCATAAGAGGGGCGAATGGAATGCCGTGACGAACCGCCAGAAGGCCAACCCCCTTTGGCCCCTGCATCTTGTGGGCATCGAGGGTGAGAGCGTCAACCCGAAGGCCCTCAAGATCGCATGATGTCCAGAGGGGGGCCTGCGAGGCATCCGAATGGAAGACTGGAAACAAGACGTCAGACTCGACGCGTGCCATCGTGCCCACGACAGGCACGCGTGACTCCCCCACCTTATCCGCCCGGATCTTCCGTATGCCCGCGCCTATCTTTGATACCGGCTGAAAGGTCCCTATCTCATTGTTCGCGAGCATGCAGGTGACGAGTGCCGTGTTCGCGCGAATGGCGGAGATGACCTCGTCGGCGCTCACGATGCCCTGGGCATTGGGGCCCACCACGCTGACAGACACACCCTTCTGCTCAAGTTCGCGAACGGTCTCGAGAACAGATGAATGCTCGATGGCTGTGGTGACGATGTGGACGTCGGCGAGTGACGCCCCAGGATGCCCGGCAATAAAGGCGTCGACGACGCCCCGTATGACCAGATTGTTCGACTCGGTTCCCCCGCTCGTGAAATAGAGCTCGTCGGGCTTGGCCGAGAGAATTCGGGCGCAGGCAGTACGGGCACCCTCAAGCGCCGCGCGGGCACGAACCCCCTCCTCGTGTATGGCCGATGGATTGGCCCAGAGGGCACGGACTTTCAACATCGCCCGGGCGACGCGAGGATGCACCGGCGTGGTGGCCGCCCAGTCAGCGTATATGCGTCGTGTGCCGAATCCGAATGTCATGGGTTCATACTATGCAAAACGAGCGGTAAAGACAATCGACACGAGCCGAGGCCCAAGAATAAAAAAGCCCCGCACGTGCGGGGCTTGTGGGGCATATGCCCTCAATACATGATCTTGCCTGTCATGGGACTTCCCCGTCCCGAGGCTTCGTCAATGAACTTGATGAGCTTGCCGGGACTATTCGTCATTATGATAGCCCACCCCATAGTACCCCGTTGGGGTTGTTTGACCTTTCCGACGCGGAGCAGAAAGGCAGGGCCCCTCACCTCACACTGGACCCGAATATCCTCGAACAGACCCCGGGCATGGGGATTGGCCAATTCCGAGAGGTCGTTAAAGGCCGCCACGACAAAATCCTCGCAATCGTCAACATGATTCAGATCGCCGTGCACGCAGGCGTAGATTTTCTCAAGAGACTCGCCGTCCAGGACGCATGATGCGCCGGAACCCTTGGCGAGCAGCAACGCCTTCCTAAGGACCCGACGATGCTGACCAGAACGCTTACGAAGAAAGGACAGGATGACCCTGTAAAACTCAAGCTTCTTTTCCGAAGTATTCACAATGAACAATGCGGTGACGTTGTCGCAAGACGTGCCTTGTTTGAGAACGATCGGCAGACGTTCGCGGGAGACGGGAGGATTCCCCTCGCCCACGTCCACACCTTGCTACATAAAAACACTGAAGTCAAACGCCCCGAGCTCAA
>Ga0172380_10001573_pt1 | contig 38939 bp, 37 predicted proteins | sample Leawe162metaG_FD_119747 | JGI IMG/M metagenome (GOLD analysis project Ga0172380, IMG submission 119747) | Leachate microbial communities from a municipal landfill in Southern Ontario, Canada - Leachate well 162 metaG | ecosystem: Engineered > Solid waste > Landfill > Unclassified | place...
CGACGGAGAAGACCTACTACGACGCTGAGGGTGAGAAGCTGGGGTCGAGCTACACGAACACGAACACGTGGACGGACTGGCAGAACAACGAGATCACCTCGACCAACACCTCGTACAACGACGCCGACGGGAACTGGCTGGGGCGGGAATGGAGCGACACTGCCGGCAACGAGGGCTGGGAAACGCGGACGGTCGAGGAGGTCACCACGTTTGACTTTAACGGCGATGGCGCTGTGGATAGCGCCGACGCGATGACGGTGCAGGTCGAGCGTGGCTCGAACACCTGGACGAACAATGGCCAGAGCGAGACCAGCGAGTTCACGCGCTATTACGCCAACGACAACAGTTGGACCTTCCTGGGCGGCACGGAGACGCGCAACGGCGAGACGACGACCTACGATGCGAACTGGAACGAGATCGTCGATTTAACGGGACTGTCGGTGCTCACCGAAGCGGATGGGACGGCATTCCAGCTATTTGGCGCGGCGCTGTACAAGACCAAGGTCTGGGACGCAAACTCGAGCGAAACGACCTATTACAATGCCGCCACTGGCGAGAAGATCGGTTCGGGTTACGCCTACGCGTGGCCGGATGGCGAGGGCCTCTCATACAACGACGCCAATGGAAACTTGCTGAGGTCGGAATGGAGTGACAGCAACGGCAACAACGGCTGGAACACGCGGACGGTAGAAGACATCACCTTCGACTTCGACGGCAATCCGGACACGCCCGACACGACGCAGGAAGTGAAGGTCGAGCGCGGCGGGAACACCTGGAACACGGAAACCAGCAGCTTCGAGCACTACTACGTCAACGACAACACGGGGACCCATTTGGGTGGCCAGGACACCCACAATGGCGTGACGACAAAATACGACGCCGGCTGGAACCCCATTGGTGGCGGCGGGACCGGTTCGAATACCTTTGATGTCACCTTGGACAGCACCCCCGACGATGGCGATACGTTGATCGGGTCGTTCAATCCCTGGCAAGGCACCAAGGTCGAGCTGCATGACGCTAATCACGATGGCACCATCGACCAGTTAATCATGTCAGGTAGCAGCACAGATACCTTCCACGTCGACTGGAGCGGGACGGATTGGACCGGCCATCGCACCGAGACCCTTACCTTCGGTACGGACTACGATGCCAATGGCCGGCCGCGCTCGGTGGTCGATGACGATGGCTCCCAGCCCATCCCCATTACCTGGCTGAGTGTACCGATCAGCGTAGAGGGTGGCATGATCATCGGTACGCTGAGTTTCGATGAGACGCAGGACGGCGGGCTGACGCATCACCTCGACATCTCCCTGATCGATACCACCGGCGACGGGATGACGCCCGACAGGATTCAGACCGTAACGGATTCTGGAACAGCGTCCTCGCAGACCGAGGTGCTGACAATCACCGACTGGACCAACGGTCCTTCCGGCCCGACCTCGATGACGATCCAAGTCGTTTCCGACACCAGCGGCGAAGGCATCATCCACGGCTCGGCAACGTTTGACACTGTGTCGGGCCAGATCGATACCGTGACGCTGCCGCTGCCTGAGGCGGGCGGTGGCGGAACCAGCACCGGCACCGGCGACACGACCGCGCCGACGCTAATAAGCGCGACGGTGCCGGCCGAGGGCATGCCGCGGGTAGTCCTTAGCTTCGACGATCCGCTCGATACCGCCGTCACACCGCTTTCCAGCAGTTTTACGGTGAATGTCGCCGGAAGTCCGGTTGAGGTGAGCAGTGTTACGGTCATCGGCGGGCAGACGTCTGGCACGACCCCGACAGGTGGCAAAGTGATCTTGATGCTATCCAACGCGGTGCCGGCAGGCGCTACGGTGACGGTGACATACACCGATCCGAGCAGTTCGGCAGATGGGACGCAAGACCTTATCCAAAACACTGCCGGGCTGGACGCAGCAAGTATTGTGTCCTACACGGTTACCAACAACAGTACCGCCACAGGCGGCGGTGGCGGGACGGACACGACCGCGCCGGTTCTCGAACGGGCCAGTTTTGCCGAGGACGGAACCAACACCGTTACGCTTGTCTTCAGCGAGGCAATTGTCGAACCGCTTGGTCAGTTTGTCAGCCTGCGGCTGTTCAAGAATCTCGATACGTCGGGCAATTGGGATGATTTCACAATCTCCGTGAGCGCTATTAACGGCTGGGGAAGCAATACCCTCACGCTCACGGCATCAACGAGCCCTGCGCTATCGGCCGCGGATGTCGTGCTGCTCCAGTACTGGGGCGACAACTGGGGCGGTGCCATGCTGGCCGATGCGGCGGGTAATCTGCTTGAGGCTGGCGAGGTGTGGATGGGCGGGTCGGCGAACAATGCGATCGATCTCAGCAACTACGGCAGCTGGTTGCCGATCACGCTACGCGGCAGCGCCGGCGACGATACGCTGATCGGCACGGAGGCCAGCGATCTGCTGGTGGACGGCATCGGTGCCGACCGTCTGGTGGGTGGCGGCGGCGAGGATGGCTTTGTGTTGGTGGAAGATGGCATCGTTCGCCCCTACAGCCGGGATGTCGTTCAAATTACGCCGAATGACGACGGAATGTCAGGAGGGGGGGGGCTGGCCCATATGGTGATGGGCACTACGGATGCAGGCTCCGGTTTCGATATCCTGTCCGCCAATCCCGATGCATTGAGTCTACCGTCGAATGTCATAGCAGCCGATGCAGCATCGGTCAGTGGGACCAATGGCTTTGGCTGGGCGAGCGTTGTTGGATACGACATTGCAGACGGCATCGTGAGCTTCCGTACTGCCAGCGGCACCGTTACGGTTAGCGGACAGGCTAATGTCGAATCCGCCGTGGCGTACCTGATGCAGAACATTGTCGATCCCGGTACGACGGTCGCCTTCAAGTTTGATGGAGATAACAACGGAACGGTGGAATCCTTGCTGGTGTTCCAGGATGGCGGCACGCTGGCAACGCAGGGCGGCAGCGCTGCGACGGATACTGTGGTGGTGCTGGAAAACCTGAACGGCATCGGTTCGGCCGTGTTGGGCAACACCGCCGGAGTCGGTGTGGTGCAATTGGTGGATGAACAGGGGCCGGAAGTGGTTGCGATGGAGATCAGCGGAAACATTATGACCCTCGATTTCACCGAGGCGGTTTCCGTTCCCGACAGCGTGGCTTTCACCATATCGAAGAATGGCACCGCTCCGGTGGCGTTCACCAACATCAGCGGAGAGGGTACGAATTCGCTGACGCTGACGATGAATACCAGCTTTACCGATACCGACTGGTGGATGGGCAGCTACACGGCGACCGGCTCCGCGAACGGCTTCTTCGACGCGGCCGGCAATGCCATGCTCGGCGAGGATGGCGAAGGCTTCTGGGTGGACGGCAACGACGGCAACAACAGCATCGACCTGAGCAATTCTTCCGTATTCACCCAGCTAGGCTATGACGTAATGGCCTACGGCGGCAACGATACGGTGATCGGTACGGCATTAACCGACTGGATCGAGGCCGGCACCGGTGCCGATACGTTGACGGGCGGTGCGGGCGCCGACGAGTATGGTTTCGTGCAGGGCGATTCGCCGACGCTGACATTTGTGGAGTCGAGTGGAGGTACGCCTTTCCTTGATTTTGGCGACACCTTCGTTTTCGGCGGCGGTGCGGACATCATTACCGACTTCTCCGCAGGCGACAGCCTCAACTTGCAAACGGACCAGGCCGGTGTGCCGGGCATCGGCATGATGAATGGCGATCCGAACATGCTCTACAAGCCGGATAACGGGCTGGCCACCGACCAAGGCTTCTTCATGATCCGGGGGAACTACAGCAATGGCACGTTCAGCGTCGATGGCTCAACAAATGGGCACGACACGCTGGTGGTGTATGACGGCGATTCTGCCGCGAACACCGTGGTGCAAACCGGGTTGGTCCTGAGTGGTGTTGGGGACTGGTGGAACCAACTCGAGTACTCTATCGGCAGCAACTACATCGCGCACGTCTGACAGGCGTTCCCCGGCTCGGTAACGAGCCAGCAACGAAACCGCCCGCCTCTGCGGGCGGTTTCGTGTTTAATGCAGGACATATTGTTGAAAGGTAGAACCATGACGGATGCGGTCGAAGCCCTGAAAGCGCAACTGGCGCGCGAAATCGAAGCCATCACCGAACAGCAAAACAAGCAGTCGGAAGCGCTGAAGGCACAGCAGCAGGCGCAACTGGCTGCGCTGGTCAAACAGCAGGAGCATCAGTTGGCGGCGCTCCAGCAGAGTCAGCGGGCGCAACTGGACTCTGTGCGGGCGCGTCACGCGGCGCAGTTGAGCGCTCAAACGGCGGCGACGGCGGCGCAAAATGCGCAGCCGACCCGGCATTGACAACGGTGCAGGAGGATCGCTTGGAGTGGTTGACGTGCGTTTGATTGCGTTTGGTCTGGCTTGGCTGTGCCTTGCCGCCGGTTCGGCACTGGCGGCGCCGCCGACGACCTACGATCAAGTGCTGGCCGCCGCACTGACCAAGCACCCTGCGGTACTTGGCAAGCGTTCGCTTCAGGCCTCGGCGCAGGCCGACAAGGAGGGGGCGGAATGGGCCCGCTATCCGACGCCGAGCGTCGAGGCGACGCGGCGCGGCGGTACCGACGGCGCCGGGCTGTTGCGCATCGACCAGCCTCTATGGACCGGCGGCCGCATCACCTCGGGAATCGACGTGGCGGAACGTCGGCTGAATGCGGCCGATGCCGCGGTGGAAGAAGCACGCCTCGATCTTTCGCTGCGGGTGATTACCGCCTACCTGGAAGCTTTGCGGCAAAAGGGCCGCGAGAGCCATGCCCGCGCGGGCGTGCGCGAACACGAAAAGCTGCTCGACATGATCAATCGCCGAGCGAAGCAGGAGGTCAGTTCGCAGACCGACCAGCGCTTGGCCGAGTCGCGGCTGTATCAGGCGAGCAACGAACTCTCGCAGATCAGCCAGGCACTGAGGAGCGCCTTGACCCAGTTGAGCCAGTTGAGCGGCGAGCGGGTGGACGATGTCGCGTGGAGCGGGCTCGGCGACCGGGATGCGCCGCCGAGCTTCGAGGCGGCGCTGCACGCGGCCTTGCAGGCGTCGCCGACCATGCAGCGCTTGAAGCATGAGGAAGAGGCGGCCGCCTCGGACATTGAATTGAAACGTGCCGCCTACATGCCGCAATTGGCGTTGCGGCTGGAGCGGGAAGCGGGCGGCGGGACGATCGCCGACAGCCGCGCCATGATCGTGCTGCTGGCCCAGCCGGGTGCTGGGCTTTCCGCGGTGTCCGGCGTGGATGCTGCCGTTGCCCGGCGCGAAGCCGCCCGCCAGGCGCTGGAGGGGGCGGATCGGGACGTGCGGCAACGCATTGCGCTCGACTGGGACGAGATGCTGGCCGCCCGCTCCAGAACGGAGGCGGCGATGCGCTCGAGCGAAATGTCGAGCGAGGTATTCGATTCGTACACCCGTCAGTACGTGATCGGCCGGAAATCGTGGCTTGACGTGCTCAATTCGGTGCGCGAAGCGGTACAGGCGAAATACACGCTTGAGGATGCACGCACCCAAACAGTGGCTGCGGCGATGCGCTTGCGCGCACAGATGCAATTGTCGAGAACGGAATGAACGAAACTTTGGATCTTTCGATGGTGAGCTCCGGTGTGGGCGATGTCCATGCGGGAATAGGCCGGTTGCTGGATCGCGCGGCACGGCTGGCCGGGCAGCGGGTTGCCCGGGAACGGTTGAACGACCTCGACCGGCGGGTCGGCGAAAAGCTCCCCGGCGGGTCGGCGATTGCCCTCTTCGCCGAAGCGTGGCGGCTCGCCCAGCTCGATGGCACGCCGGCCGCGTTGAGCGACCCGACCCCGGCCGATCTGCCATTCGCCGTTCATCTGGCGGATCGAGGCTGGGCGTTGATCGTCGCGCGCAGTCCGGATGGCCGTTGGCGTGGCGAAAGCCTCGATGGCGGGGACCTGAACCTTCCCGATCTGCGCCTGGGCATCTGCATTTCGCTGCCGCGCCGTTCGCAGGCGGCCAGCGACCGGCCGAAGGCGCTGGAGTTGGTGTGGAACGCGCTGTGGGCGCACAAGCGCGTGTTCGCCGATGCGGTGCTGGCGACCGGGCTGGTTTCCATGCTTGCCCTGGCGACCTCGCTGTATGCCATGCAGGTTTATGACCGGGTGATTCCGCACCACGGGTTCAATACCTTGTGGGTGCTCTCGGTGGGCGTCGCTTTGTCGATCCTGCTCGAATTCGGGCTCAAGCAACTGCGCAGCCATATCGTCGATCGCACCTGCAACGCGATCGACCATCAATTGTCCGAATGGTTTTTCAGCCGCATGCTCGGCATCCGCATGGAAGTGCGGCCGCCGTCGGTCGGCACCCTGGCGTCGCAGGTCAAGGGATTCGAAATGGTGCGCGGGGTGCTGGCGTCGACCTCGTTGTTCGTACTCGCCGATGTGCCGTTCGCGATCCTTTTCCTGATCGTGATCGCCCTGGTCGGCGGCTGGGTGGTCGCGGTTCCTCTCATCGCCATGCCCATTGCGCTGTTTGCCGGCCTGGTCTTCCAGGGGGTCATTCAGCGACATACGCGGCGCAATCTTTCGGCCAGCAACCGCAAGGCAGGTTTGCTGGTCGAAGCTGTCGACGGTGCAGAGGCGCTCAAGTCGAACAGCGGCGAATGGGCGGTCCAGGCGCGCTGGAACGGCCTGGTCGATGAAACCAGCGAGGCGGAGCAGGGGACGCGAAGCTACACGGCGCTGTCGCAGAACATGACGGTCGCGCTTCAGCAACTGGCCTACATTGCGCTCGTCGCCGCCGGTGCCTATCTGGTGGCGGAAAACAAGATGACGATGGGGGCGCTGATCGCCTGCTCGATTATCGGCAGCCGGGCGATGACGCCGATTGTGCAACTGCCGGGGGTGATGGTGCAGTGGGCGCTGGCACGGGCGGCGCTGGACGGGCTGGAGCAGATCGTTGCGCTGCCGAACGAGGCCGACGATGCGCACACCGTACTGATGCCGCAGAGCCTGGACGGCAGCCTGGCTTTCGAGCGCGCGCGTTTCGTTTACGGCACGACCAAACGGCTTGCGCTGGAGGTGGAACGGATGGATATCCGGCCGGGCGAGCGTATTGGCCTGATCGGCCCGATCGGCTCCGGCAAGAGCACCTTGCTCAAGCTCGCGTCCGGCCTGTATCGCCCGATCGAGGGCAAGGTATTCCTCGGCGGGATCGATCTGGCCACTCTGGCGCCGGCGGTGACGCGCGAGATCATCGGCTATCTGCCGCAGGAAACCCGGCTGTTCAGCGGCACCCTGCGCGACAACCTGCTGCTCGGCCTGCCCGATCCCGGCGAGGAGGCGATCCTGGCGGCGGCGAAACGCACCGGTTTGATCGATCTGATTCTCGGCCAGCCCCTCGGCTTGGCGCTCGAATTGACCGAAGGCGGACGCGGGGTTTCCGGCGGTCAGAAGCAGTTGATCGCCCTGACCCGGATGCTGCTCGCCCGACCGAAGGTCTGGCTGCTCGACGAACCGACCGGCGCGATGGATTCGGCAAGCGAGGCCCGCGTGGTGAACCTGCTGCGCGAACTGGGCGGCGAAGGTGTCACCCTGGTGGTGACCACGCACAAGACCGCGCTGTTGCCGATCCTCGATCGACTGGTGGTGTTGAGCGGTGGGCGGGTGCAGCTTGACGGGCCCCGCGATGCGGTATTGACCAGAATTTCCGGCAAGCCACAGCCGGTGTCGCAGGAGTCGGTCGCGTGATCAAGCAGATGAAAATGGGTACCAGCCGTGTGTTGATTTGGGGCAGCGCATGCGCTGTCGTCGCTTTCCTTGTCTGGGCGAACTGGGCGGAGCTGGACGAGATCACGCGTGCCAGCGGGCAGGTCATCGTCAGTTCGCGGAATCAGGTGATTCAGGTGATGGAAGGCGGTGTGCTGGCCGAGCTTCCAGTCAAGGAGGGTGTGGTCGTCAAGCGCGGGCAGGTGCTGGCGCGCTTCGATAAGACCAAGGCCGAAGCCAGCTACCTGGAAGGCTTGGCGAAGGAGGCGGCATTGAAGGCCGCGGTGGCCCGTCTGAATGCGGAGATTTTCGGCGGTGAGCCGAAATTCCCCAAGGAGTTGGCGGACTACGCGGATTTTCGGGCCAATCAATTAGCTCTATTTAAAAAGCGCCAGGGCGCCTTGCGTGAGGAAGTCGCGTCGCTGGGAAAAGCCGAAGAGCTGATCAAGGAGGAGCTGGAGATGAACCTCCCCCTGCTTAAAACGGGGGATGTCAGCCGTGCGGAAATCATCAAGCTGCAACGTCAGGTGGTCGATGTGCGCAGCCAGATAACCAATAAGCGCAACAAGTATCTACAGGACTGCCAGGCCGAACTGGTCAAGGCCGAGGAAGACTTGGCCGGGATTCAGCAGGTCGTCACCCAGCGCAAGGAACAGTTGAATTTCACGGAAGTAATTTCGCCGATGGACGGCATCGTCCGCAACGTCAAATTGACCACGTTGGGCGGGGTGGCCCGACCCGGCGATGAAATCATGCAAATCGTGCCGGTGGACGACGATCTGGTTGTCGAAGCGAAGGTGAGGCCGGCCGATATTGCGTTCGTCAAACCGGGGTTGCCGGCGACGGTCAAGCTCGACGCCTACGACTATTCGATTTACGGCGTCCTCCACGGCGAGGTCAGTTACATCAGCGCAGATACGCTGACCGAAACCGTTCAGGGAGTCGAGCAACCCTATTACCGGGTGCAGATCAAGACCAAGAAGGACAGCCTTGCCGATCACAAAGGCGAGCACATCAGCATCCAGCCGGGAATGACGGCGACCATCGAAGTCATGACCGGGCGGAAAACCGTTTTGCGCTATCTGACCAAGCCGATCACCAAAACCCTTTCGGAATCGATGGGGGAGCGATGAAGAACCTGCGTTCGAACGGACCGACGCTCGAACGTTGAGTAGACTGCGCGACTTTGCTTCGCTCCTCATCGCCCATGAATGCTCCTGCACCCAAGCCCGTTGAATTCAAGGGCACCTCGCTGTCGGTGGTGTCCGTTGTCCTGCGGAGTATCTCCGCGCCCGTACTGGAAGCCGCGATCGCGGCAATGCCCGGTGGTAAGCGGCGGTTTTTCGATGGCGATGCGGCAGTCCTGGATCTTGCCGCGGTAGCGGACGATACAGCCGACTGGGCGGCGGTGCTCGGACTGCTGCGCGATTACGGGCTACAGCCGGTGGGCGTCTGCGGTGCCAACGCGGCACTGCTGCGCGGCGCCGGGTCTGCCGGACTGCCGGTCCTGGCCGCCGAGGAACTGGCGCGGCCGACGCGCAAGGCCGTTGCGGAAAAGGCCGCTCCGGCCGATGCCGCTGCGCCGACGTTGATTGTGGACAAGCCGCTGCGTTCGGGACAACGCATCTATGCCCGCGGCGGCGATCTGGTGCTGACCGCTATGGTGTCGGCCGGTGCCGAAGTCATTGCCGACGGCAGCATCCATGTTTATGCGCCGTTGCGCGGCAAGGCGCTGGCCGGCGCCACCGGCAATGCCGGTGCCCGCGTCTGGTGTACCTGTTTCGCCGCCGAGCTGGTGTCGGTGGCGGGGGTTTATCGTACTTTCGAGCAGGGGTTGCCTCCGGAGCTGGACCAGAAGCCGGTGCAGGTACGGCTCGACGGCGAGGAAGGGCAGCAGAAACTGCACATCGCCCCCTTGGCGCTGCGCTGATCCGGGCCATATTCCCCCTTATTCGTGCCGATGGGGCCGGCGGATGGACTGTAAAATCGCCGCTTCCCTATTTTTTCGAGAGCGTCGCTCATGACCCGAATCGTCGTCGTGACTTCCGGCAAGGGCGGGGTCGGCAAGACCACCACCAGTGCCAGCTTTGCCTCCGGGCTCGCCATGCGCGGCTTCAAGACCGCGGTGATCGATTTCGACGTCGGCCTGCGTAACCTCGATTTGATCATGGGCTGTGAGCGGCGGGTGGTGTACGACCTGATCAATGTCATCAACGGCGAAGCCAACCTGACCCAGGGCCTGATCAAGGACAAGCACTGCGACAACCTGTTCGTTCTGCCGGCGTCGCAGACCCGCGACAAGGACGCGCTGACCGAGGAAGGTGTGGAGAAGGTGCTCAAGGATCTGGAGCACATGGGTTTCGACTACATCGTTTGCGACAGCCCGGCCGGCATCGAACGGGGCGCGGTGATGGCGCTGACCTTCGCCGACGAGGCGATCGTCGTGACCAATCCTGAAGTGTCCTCGGTGCGCGACTCGGACCGCATCCTCGGCATCCTCCAGGCCAAGTCGAAGCGCGCCCAGGCCGGCGGCGAACCGGTGAAGGAGCACCTGCTGATCACCCGCTATTCGCCGAAACGCGTCGAGGACGGCGAGATGCTGTCCTACAAGGATGTGCAGGAAATTCTCCGCGTGCCGATCATCGGCGTGATTCCCGAATCGGAATCGGTGCTGCATGCCTCGAACCAGGGTACGCCGGCGGTGCATATCAAGGATTCCGACGTCGCCAGCGCCTACCTCGACATGGTCGGCCGTTTCCTCGGCGAAGAGAAGCCGCTGCGTTTCGTGGACTACGAGAAGCCGGGCCTGTTGAAGCGTCTTTTCGGGGGCAAGTGAGATGTCGCTGCTCAATCTCCTCTTCGGCAACAAGCCCAAGTCCGCCAACGTCGCCAAGGAGCGGCTGCAGCTGATCATCGCGCGCGAACGCGGCGCGGGCAGCGCGCCGGATTTCCTGCCTGCCTTGCAGCAGGAACTGGTGCAGGTGATCTCGAAGTACGTCAAGGTCAACCCCAACGACATCAAGGTGTCGCTGGAAAAACAGGACAATTACGAAGTGCTCGAAGTCAACATCGTGCTGCCCGAGGTGGCGCGGGTTTAGGCGCCGCAATCGCGAATATCCCTCTGCAATTTTTGCTGCCATGAAATACGAAATCGACGACGTGCGCATCAGCGAAATCAAGGAACTGGCTCCGCCGGCCCACGTGCTGCGGGAGTTCCCGGCCACCGAGGCGGCGGCGATCACTTCCTACGAAGGACGCCAGGCCGTGCATCGGGTGATCCACGGCGCCGACGATCGCCTGGTGGTGGTGATCGGCCCCTGCTCGATCCACGATGCCGAGGCCGCGCTCGACTACGCCCGCCGCCTCAAGGCCGAGCAGGAGCGCCTGGCTGCCGATCTGGTCGTGGTGATGCGGGTGTATTTCGAGAAGCCGCGCACCACGGTGGGCTGGAAGGGGCTGATCAACGATCCGCACCTCGACGGCAGCTTCCGCATCAACGAAGGCCTGCGCCTGGCGCGCAAGCTGCTGTGGGAGATCAATGAGCTGGGCCTGCCGTGCGGTACCGAGTTTCTCGACACCATCACGCCGCAATACACTGCCGACTTGATCTCCTGGGGCGCCATCGGTGCGCGCACCACCGAGTCGCAGGTGCACCGCGAACTGGCCTCCGGCCTGTCCTGCCCGGTCGGTTTCAAGAACGGCACCGACGGCAACATCCGCATCGCGGTCGATGCGATCAAGGCCGCCGCCAGCCCGCACCATTTCCTCTCGGTGACCAAGGCCGGCCATTCGGCCATCGTGTCGACCGAAGGCAACGAGGATTGCCATGTCATCCTGCGCGGCGGCAAGGAGCCGAATCACGACGCCGATTCGGTGGAGGCGGCGTGCAGCGAACTGGCCAAGGCCGGACTGGCGTCGAAGCTGATGATCGACTTTTCCCACGCCAACAGCCGCAAGCAGTACAAGCTGCAAGTTGACGTGGCGCAGGAGGTCGGCGCCCAGATCGCGGCCGGCGACGACCGTATTTTCGGCGTGATGGTCGAGTCGCATCTGAAGGAAGGGCGCCAGGATTTGGTGCCGGGCAAGCCCCTCGAATACGGCCAGAGCATCACCGACGCCTGCATCGGCTGGGAGGACAGCGTGGCGGTGCTCGACATCCTCGCCGACGCGGTGCGCAAGCGCCGGCTGGTGCTTGAGGATAAGTAGGCTCCCCTTGGCTGACGCCGCTGCTGCCGGCCCGGTAAGAAAAGACGGCGTGTCCCCACGCCGTCTTTTCTTTTGGCTGCTCGGTTCGCTGCTGGTTTTTCGCCTCTGGCTCGCCGCCGCGCTGCCGATCACCGGCGACGAAGCCTATTTTATCTGGTGGGGCAAGGTTCCCGACTGGGGTTTCTACGACCATCCGCCGATGATCGGCTGGTGGCTGGCGGCACAGTTGTCGCTCGGCGATGCTGCGTGGTGGCTGCGCTTGGGCTCGGTGCTGCAACCTTTTGCCCTTGCCGGCGGCGTGTTCTGGTTCCTGCCGCGCATCGCGCCCGGCGTCGATGCGGCGCGGCGCGGGTGGGCGGCGTTGCTGGTGCTGCTGGCGCCGGCCTTCGTCTGGAATGTGCTGATCACCACCGATACGCCGCTGATCTATTTTTCGGTGTTCTCCGGCCTGTGCTGGCTGCGCGCGCGGCGCGATGACGACCTGCGCTGGTATTTACTCTGCGGTCTGCTGCTGGCGGGCGCGGTGCTGTCGAAATATTTCGTCGCCTTCCTCGGCTTCGCCTATCTGGTCGACCTTGCGCTGCGTCCGACCCGCCGCGGCGTGCTGGGCCTGTTGCTCGCCTATCTGTGTTGCGTGCCGGCGCTGGCCCTGATGGCGTGGTGGAACGCTGGCCACTGCTGGCCCAATTACATGTTCAATTTCGTCAACCGCCACGGCAACGCCGCTTTCGGCTGGAAGAACAGCGTCACCTATCTGTTGATGATGGTCTATCTGCTGACTCCGGCGGGCGTGTGGGCGCTGATCAGACACCGTCCGTTCGCCCTAAGCCTGTCGAAGGGCGTGACACTCGGGGCTTCGACAAGCTCAGCCCGAACGGTAATCTCGCTCACTCTGCTGGCCTGGGTACCGTTCGCCCTGTTCGGCGTGCTCTCGCTGAAAAAGACCGTTGGCCTGCATTGGGTGCTGTCTTTCCTGCCCTTCGCCTTCATCGGTCTGGCGCTGGCTTTGCCGGCCGCAAGGCTGCGCCGCGTCGGCCTGTTCTTCCTCGGTTTTGCTGCGCTGCATGTGGCGTTGATCGTCGGTGCGAGCGTTACTCGCCTCGATGCTTGGCAAAAGACCAAGTGGTACGACAGTGCGGTATTGGCTATCCGGGCCGGAGAAATCGTGCGCCGGCTCGAACTTTACGCCGCCGATTACGCCTTCGCCAGCAACGGCTATGCCGACGCGGTGACCCTTGGCTACAACGCACGGCGCTATTTTCTGGTCTTCGGCACGGCGTCAAGCCATGCGCGCCACGACGACATCCTCACCGATTTTTCTGCACTTGACGGCCGCAATATCCTCATCCTGCGCAAAAGCGCGCCGGGCGACAACGAATACGCGCCATACTTCGCGGAACTGAAGACAGAAACTTTTGTCCTCGATGGAGTGACCTTCTACGCGATTTTCGGCCGCGGCTTCGACTATGCGGCCTACAGGGAGAAAGTGCTGACTGCCGTGCGCGACAAGTACTATCGGATTCCCCGCTGGCTGCCGCAGGGCACCTGCTATTTCCTCGACCGTTACTGGCCGGAACTGCCATGGCCGCGCTGATCCGCCTGATCCTCTTGCTGCGGCCCCACCAGTGGGTGAAGAATGGTTTCGTGCTGGTCGGGCTGTTGTTCGGCCACGCCTGGACTGATCCGCTGAAGCTACAGCAGGGGCTGTGGGCGTTCGCCGCGTTCTGCCTGCTGTCGTCGGCAGTCTATGTTTTCAACGACCTCCTCGACCGCGAACAGGACCGGCTGCATCCGAAGAAACGCCATCGGCCGCTGGCCAGCGGCGCGGTAGCTTTGCCGGCGGCACTGGCGTTGCTCACCGCCTGCCTGCTGTGCGGGCTGGCCATCGCGTTCACCCGCGCCGGCAGCGCGCCCTGGGTGTTCGTCGCCTATCTGGTGATCAACGGTATCTACAGTCTGGGGGCGAAGCACGTCGTCGTTCTCGATGTGTTTCTCATCGCTGCCGGCTTCATGCTGCGCTTGCTCGCCGGTACGCTCGGCCTCGGCATCCAGCCCTCACAGTGGCTGCTGCTTTGCGGCCTGATGCTGACCCTGTTCCTCGGTTTCGCCAAGCGCCGCGCCGAATTGGCGGCGGTGGCCGACGATCCGGCCGCCCACCGCCGTGTGCTGGAAGATTATTCGGAGGCCATGCTCGACCAGTTCACCACCGTTGCCGCCGCCTGCGCCGTGGTGTCGTACAGCCTGTATACCGTCAGCCCGGAAACCGTGGCCCTGCACGGCAGCACGCATCTGCTGCTGACCCTGCCCTTCGTGCTCTACGGCATGTTCCGCTACCTGTTCCTGCTGCACAAGCGCGGCGGCGGCGGCGACACGGCCAGCGACCTGCTCACCGACCCGCACCTGATCCTGGCCGTGGCCGGCTGGTTGGCGACGGTGCTTGCCGTACTGACCGGAAGGCTATAATGATTTCGCCATGGTCGATAAAGCCCTGATTCCCAGTCTGGCTCCGCTCGGAGATGCGACGCCGTTCGTCGAACGCATCCTCGAAATCCTCGAACACATCAAGCTGTTCGAGGATTTCGACGCGTCCGAGATTGGCGCGCTGGCGCAGTACCTGACCTGTTTCCGAGCGCCGCGCGGCACCGAGATCATCCACGAAGGGGAGCCGGGCAATTACCTGCTGCTGATCATCGAAGGCAGCATGGAGATCGTCAAGGTCGGGATCAACGGGCTGCCGTCCCGCATCGGTCTGGCCGGTCCTGGCAAGACCCTGGGCGAAATGTCGGTGATCGACGGCGAGCCGCGCTTCGCCAGTTGCATCGCCGAAGAAGACGTCCTCTTCGCTGTGCTTGATCGGGAAAATCTGTCGCGTATCCTCGCCGAGGAACCGCGCATGGGCGTCAAGCTGCTGATGGAGTTGCTGATGCTGCTCAACCAGCGCTTGCGTGTGGTGAGCAACGACTTGATGAAGTGCATGGCCGACAAGCAGAAGCGCATCGGCATGCGCTGATCAGCGCAGTCTGAATTCGACCGGCAGCAGCATTTCCCGTTTTCCGATTCCCTCAATGCGTCCCATCGACCAGGCGGCGCGCTCGGCTGCCGCGTCCAGGACGGCGTGGCCGCTGCCGGCGGCTATCGCCACGTCGACGATGCGCCCTTCGCCATCGAGGGTCAGCAGCAGCCGCACTTCGCCCTCCCAGCCCGCAGCAACCGCTTCCGCAGGGTAGAACACCTGTTCTGCCAGTTTGCGCTGGGCCGCCGCTAGGTGTAGACGCCGATTTGCGGTCGAAGAAGTTGGCGCCATGGCGGCGGGTGGCTGCGTGGGTGCCGGTGTGGACGCGTTGTCCGACAGGGTGTTTTTCAGCAGACTTTCCGTCGCCGCGGCTTCCTTCTGCGGCGGCAAGGCCACCTGTAGCGGTAGCGGGGGCGTTGCAACCTGTAGCCACAGCCCGGCGACCGACAGGGGCAGGCCATGTAGCAGTAGCGAGGCGAGAAACGAGAGTCCGAGGCGGAGAGAGGGTGTGCGCGAAGAAGGCATTGCCCGTATTATCGCCGCCCGGAGGATTCAGCACTTGAACCGATACTGCAAAACCCTGGCGGCTGCGTCCGCCCTTGCCTTGTTTTCGGCATTCGCGGCCCGCGCCGAATTGCCCGATCCGACCACGTTCGGCGTCGCCATGGAAGTGGGCGATACGGCGAAGGCACGTGCCTGGCTGGATGAGGGATTGGCGCCGGATTTCATCGCCGACCGGATCGGTAGCGGCCTGATGATCGGCGCCTGGGAGGGCAATATTGCGCTGATGGAACTGTTCCTTCAGCGCGGCGCGGACATCAACCTGATCAACGCCAACGGCGAACAGGCCCTGCAACTGGCCGCTTGGCAGGGCCATACCAAGGCGCTGCAATGGTTGCTCGACCACGGCGCCCGCATCAATCGCGGCGGCAGGGAGTGGAGCGCACTGCACTATGCGGTGTTTGCCGGGCATGGCGATCTGGCAAAAACGTTGTTCGCGCGCGGCGCCAACGTCAACGCGCAGTCGCCCAACGGTTCTTCGGTGCTGATGATGGCGGCGCGCGAGGGCCATGAGGATCTGGCGAAAGCGCTGCTCGATGCCGGCGCCGATCCGACGCTGAAGAACGAATCGGGCGACAACGCGCTTATCTGGGCGATGCGCCACGGCAACCTGCGCATCGCGCGGATGGTGGCCAGCGCCGACCAGTTCGCCGCCGCGGCGCGGATGCCGGCACAGAGTTTCGGTGCGGCGATCCGTTCTGTACCGCCACCGGGGCGGATTGCCGATCTGTTGCGGCAGATACGTATTGCCGAAGGGCAGGGTAAGCCGACGGCGGAACTGCGCAAGCTATTCTTTGCTGCGGTGAACGAGTTCAAGCGCGACGCGTCGGCCAAGCCGACGTCTCGTTCAGCGAAGCCCAAGGCGGCCAAGGCGCCGGCCGGGCTGGTGATTACCGCCGAACGCAGAAATCCCGGCGGCGAACGCGCCGAGGTGGTTTATGCCGCACCGGCAACGACGGTGAATGCCAACGATCCGGCCGAACTGCTGCGGCGGATCGGGGAAGCCGAGGCCCGGGGCAAACCGACGGCGGAGCTGCGTCGTGCCTTCCTCGATGCGGTGCGGCGCTATAAGGGCGATCACGGAGGAGTGCCGTAATGGGCCATGAGCAAGCCGATGCAGCATCCACCGGGGCGCCGCGCAGAGCGCGGGTCGGCCTGGCCCTCGGCAGCGGTTCGGCGCGGGGGTGGGCGCATGTCGGCGTGATCCGGGCGCTGGAGCAGGCGGGCATCCGGCCCGATCTGGTCTGCGGTACCTCGGTCGGAGCGCTGGTGGGAGCCGCCTATGCGGCGGGGGAACTGGATCGCTTCGAGCGGTGGCTGCTCGGGATGCGGATGAAGGACGTGGTGGCCTTCATCGACGTCGGGCTCAACGGCGGGATGTTGAAGGGCGAACGCCTGATGGACTTTTTTCGCCGCAACTTTGTCGATCGGCCGATCGAGGAACTGCCGGTACCTTTCGCGGCGGTGGCGACCGCACTGCGCAGCGGCGCCGAGGTGTGGCTGCGCGACGGGTCGACCGCGGATGCGGTACGCGCCTCGATCGCCATGCCGGCGCTGTTTTCTCCGGCGCTACGCGAAGGCCGCCTGCTGGTGGATGGCGGGCTGGTGAATCCGGTACCGGTCTCGCTGGCGCGGGCGATGGGAGCTGACGTGGTGATCGCCGTCGATCTCAGTTCCGACATTCTCGGCCGCCATATCCGCGAGGAAGCCGAGTTGCCGGCAAGTTCTTCAGGAAAATGGCTGCGCAAGATGCGGGGGCAGCTCGATATGCTGTGGCCGCGGCGGAAGCAACCTCAAGCGCCGAGGATGCCTTCGATGCTCGACGTAATGGTGTCAAGCATCAACATCATGCAGGTCCGTATCGCCCGTAGTCGTCTAGCCGGGGAGCCGCCGGACGCGACGGTATCGCCGCATCTGGGGCGTCTGGGACTGCTGGATTTCCATCGGGCGGCGGAAGCGATTGAGGAAGGCCGTCGCGCCACCGAGGCCGTACTGCCCGAACTGCGTCAGTTGATCGCTTTGGAGCCCTGACGGGGCGGTTAGCGGCTGCGCCGCTGTGCGCCGGGCATGCGCGGCGGTACGCTGCTCACAGTGCGCCGAGTGTGGCGAGTGCTGCCGGGCTGCGCTGCCGGGATCAGATGGCGCTTGCCTGGACCGATCAGGTCGGCGCGGCCCATCGCCTGTAGCGCTTCGCGCAGCAGCGGCCAGTTCTCCGGGTCGTGATAGCGCAGGAAGGCCTTGTGCAGTGTGCGCTGGCGGCCGCCGCGGACGATGGATACGCTTTCCGATTCGCGTGTGACCTTGCGCAGCGGATTTTTCTCGGTGTGCCACATCGCCGTCGCCAGGGCCAGCGGCGTCGGCAGGAAGGTCTGCACCTGATCGAGACGAAAATCGTTGCGCTTCAGCCAGAGCGCTAGTTCGAGCATGTCCTCGTCGGTGGTGCCGGGGTGGGCGGCGATGAAATAGGGGATCAGGTACTGTTCCTTGCCGGCCTCCTTGGAGGCCTTTTCGAACATCTGCTTGAAGCGTTCGTAGGCGCCGATGCCCGGCTTCATCATCTTCGACAGCGGGCCTTCCTGCGTGTGCTCCGGTGCGATCTTCAGATAGCCGCCGACGTGGTGCGTGACCAGTTCCCTGACGTACTCGGGCGAGCGCACCGCCAAGTCGTAGCGCAGGCCGGAGCCGATCAGTATTTTCTTGATCCCCGGCAGCGCCCGGGCTTTGCGGTAGAGCTGGATCAGCGGTGCGTGATCGGTGTTGAGGTTCTCGCAGATGCCGGGATAGACGCAGGACAGGCGGCGGCAACTCTGTTCAATCTGCGGATCCTTGCAGGCCATCCGGTACATATTGGCGGTGGGGCCACCGAGGTCGGACACCACGCCGGTGAAGCCCGGCGTCTTATCGCGGATTTCTTCGATTTCGTGCAGGATCGATTGCTCGGAGCGGCTCTGGATGATGCGGCCCTCGTGCTCGGTGATCGAGCAGAAGGTGCAGCCGCCGAAGCAGCCGCGCATGATGTTCACCGAGAAGCGGATCATCTCCCAGGCGGGAATCTTCGCCTCGCCGTAAACCGGGTGCGGTCGCCGCGCGTAAGGCATGCCGAAGACGTAATCCATCTCCGGCGTGGTCAGCGGAAGCGGCGGCGGATTGAGCCACACATCGCGGTCGCTGTGGCCCTGCACCAGGGCGCGGGCATTGCCTGGATTGGATTCGAGATGGAAGGTACGGCTGGCGTGGGCGTAGCGCACCGGGTCTTCGCTGACGCGGTCGAAGGAGGGCAGGCGCACCACTTGATGGCTGCGCGCCGCCTTGCGGGCGGCGATACGCTCGGCAGCGGTAACGATGCGGATGGGTTGCGGACCCTCCTTGGCGACTGCGGCGGCTTCGGTCTTGCCGGGTTCCATCGCATAGGGATCGGGATGTGGATCGACGCGGCCGGGCATGTCCAGCGTGGTCGAGTCCACTTCGATCCACTCGTCTGAAGGTCGCCAGTTTCTCGGCACCATGAAAGAGGAGCCGCGCAGGTCGCGGATGTTTTCGATCGGCTCGCCCTTCGCCAGGCGATGGGTGAGTTCCACCAGTGCGCGTTCGGCATTGCCGAACAGCAGCAGGTCGGCCTTGCTGTCGGGCAGGATCGAGCGGCGGACCTTGTCCGACCAGTAATCGTAGTGGGCGATGCGGCGCAGCGAGGCTTCGATGCCGCCTATTACGATGTTGGCGCTGGAATAGGCTTCGCGGGCGCGTTGGGCGTACACCAACACCGCCCGATCGGGCCGCTTGTTCGGCTCCGCATTGGGCGTATAGGCATCGTCGCTGCGAATTTTGCGGTCGGCGGTGTAGCGGTTGACCATCGAGTCCATATTGCCGGCGGTGATGCCGAAATACAGATTGGGCTTACCCAGTTTTCTGAAATCCTCCGCACTGTGCCAGTCGGGCTGGCTGATGATGCCGACGCGGAAGCCCTGAGCTTCGAGCAGGCGTCCGATCAAGGCCATGGCGAAGCTGGGATGGTCGATGTAGGCATCGCCGGTGACCAGGATGACATCGCAGGCGTCCCAGCCCAGCTGATCCATTTCGGCGCGCGACATCGGCAGGAATGGCGCGATGCCGAAGCGCTTGGCCCAATAGGGGCGGTACGAGTTGAGGGCTTTGGCTTCCATGGGGGCGGGTGCGGAACCCGTTTATTGATCGCGGCGCTGGCCGAGGGGCGGCGATTTTAAGCCGGTTCAGATCGCCTTGAGCCGACTTTGTGCCGAGACATGTCGGGCCAGAAAATCCATCTGATCGGCAAGGATATTGCGGTTGCAGAGGATCAGGTATTCGGCCTTGTTCGGCACGTACGGCGCGTAGAGCAGCTCCATGCCGGCCTGCTCCGGCGTGCGCCCGCTCTTGTACTGGTTGCAGCCGCGGCAGGCGGCAACCACGTTCATCCAGGTGTCGCGCCCGCCTTGCGACACGGGATTGATATGGTCGCGCGTCAGCCGGCTGCTGGACAACTCTTCGCCACAGTAGGCGCAGATGTGTCGATCGCGGTGGAACAGCTCACGGTTGGTCAGTGGCGGCACTTGGTGCAAGGATTTGCCGGCGAGCGCCTTGCCGCGGATCGCGATAATGCTGTTGGCTTGGATTTCGGAACGCAGGCCAGTGATGCGGTTGATGCCGCCGTGGATAACGAAGCTGTTCTCGCCGACGACCCAGGCAACCTGATTGCGCGCGTAGTAGAAGCACGCATGCTGCCAGCTCACCCAGCGATGGGGGACGCCATGTTGGTCGAGAGTCAGGATCAGCGGGAAAACGCTCATTTTGGGTTCCAGTCGTGCTTTAGCTACGCTCCGAAACATTGCCCAGTTTCAAAGAGTAACAAACTCTGTGACATTTCACAGCACTACTGGTTCCTTTCCGCTGCGCGCCTACTAGGCACGCGGACCCGCGCGGAATGACGAAAAATGACAAGGCGATGCCGGCGGAAGTCTCGCACGACCGGTTTGCAGTAGTGCGGCGATGTCCGGCCTGTTGGCGGAAACCCGGACTAGCGGCGGGTTTCGATGTCGGTGCTGTGGAACCCGTAGCGGCCGCTGCGGCGGTCTGCAAAGAACTTGCGCAGGGTGAACTCGACGGTACGGAAAGCGAGTTCGTCCCACGGGATCGCTTCTTCCTTGAACAGCGCCGTTTCGAGTGATTCTTCGCCCGGCGCGAATTCGGGGGTAAGCAATTGTGCGCGGTAAAAAACGTGGACCTGATTTACCCCGGGGACGCTGACCAGCGAGAACATTTCTCCAACCTCGATGCGCGCACAGGCCTCTTCGAGCGTTTCGCGCATGGCGCCCTGTGCCACGGTTTCGCCGTTTTCCATGAAGCCTGCGGGGAGTGTCCACTTGCCTAGGCGCGGGTCGATCGCCCGGCGGCAGAGCAGCACTTCGTCCTGCCAGATCGGCAGGGCGCCGACCACCACCCGCGGGTTGCGGTAATGAATGGCCCCGCACTGATCGCAGACATGACGCGGCAGCGTGTCGCCTGGGGGAATACGTAGCGCGACACGGGCACCGCAACTGGAGCAAAAATTAATGGCTGGATCCATGGTCCGGGGATTTTACCGCGCCGCACTCATACGCAGCGAGCATCGATTTTCCTATGATATAACCGCCGCTGATCCCTGCGGAGGCAGGGTATTTGAAGTTCAGCCATGATCCCGATAGATCTGAATACGTTCGAGCAACTGAAAGCCAGCGGCGGACTTCCGTCGCCCAAGGGCGCCGCACTCGCGATCGTTCGCCTGACGCAAAAAGATGATGTTTCGTTGGCCGAGCTGGCGCATGCGATCAGCGCGGACCCGGCCTTTGTCGGCCGCCTTATCAAAGCGGCGAATGCGGCGCAGGCATCGGGCCGGCGGCTTCGATACAGGACGCATTGTCGGCCCTCGGCATCGCTTCCGTACGCTCGCTGGCGCTGGGTTTCTCGCTGCTCTCAGACTATGGTCGGGGGCCGTGTCCGACATTCGACTATCAACGCTTCTGGTCGCACTCGCTGGCTTGCGCCATCGCCTTGCAGGCATTGGTAAAGTGGGCCCGCCTGGCCGCCACCGACGAGGCTTTCTGCATCGGGTTGCTGGCGCGCGTCGGACAGCTTGCTTTGGTGACGGCATACCCCGACGAGTATGCGAACTCATCGCTGATGCGAAAGGTGCGTCAGTGTCTTCGATGCTTGAAATGGAGGCGGGCGCGTTTGCCCTCAATCATGCGCAGCTGACGGTGGCGATGCTGCTCGACTGGGGCTTGCCGAAGGCGCTGGCGGAACTGGTGTTGTTTCACGAGTGGCCGGAGCGGTGCACGTATGAGGAGGGCAGCAGAAACTATCGGTTCGCCCATTTCCTGACGCTTGCCGAATATGTGGCGGACGTCTGCGGTGCTCCGGAAAACGAATGGCGCGCGATGATGCCGATGCTGCTGCTGATGGGTAGCCGGTTGTCGATCGATGCTGAAACCCTGATGCACTGTGCGACCAAGCGGTTCGTGAATGGCAGGAGTGGGGCGTCTTGTTGAGCGTTTCCACCCAGTCCATGCCGCCGTTTGCCGAAATGACGCAACCCCCGGCCATGTCCGTGCTATCCGAAAGCGCTCTGCTCGAAGGCACGGAAAGGATGCGTGTGCTGGTGGCCGACGGCGACCCATCGCTGCGCGCGCAGCTGATAGGTCTGTTGAGGGATGCGGGGCTCGATGTGATCGAGGCCGAACATGGCCGTTCCGCTTTCGAATTGGCGACCGAGTTACGCCCACAGATCCTCATCGCTGACTGGTCTCTGCCAGAGATGAGCGGACTCGATCTGATCCGTGCGCTTAGGGAGAATCCGGTTGGCCGTGGCATTTATATCCTGATCCTGGCGGAAGGCGAGCCGGCTCTGGTGGAGGCGTTTCGCAGCGGTGTGGACGATTTTATGTCCAAGCCACTCAAGCCCGAGGTGCTTGCAGCACGCATGCGCGCAGGTCAGCGCGTGTTTCGGCTACAGCAGGAGTTGGAGCAGGATCGCGACGAGTTGCGCCGTTTCGCCGCCGAGCTTGCTGTCGCCAACCGCAAGCTACAGCAATTGGTTCTGACCGACGCGTTGACCGGGTTTCCCAATCGCCGCTACGCGATGGAACGGATGCAGCAAGAGTGGGCGGTGAGTGACCGAACCAAGCGCGCGCTGTCATGCATGATGGTGGACGTGGATCAGTTCAAGCAGATCAACGACACATGGGGGCACGATGTCGGCGACCGGATGTTGCAGCGGACGGCCGCTGCGCTCAAGGAGGCTTTGCGTGCCCAGGACGTGGTGTGTCGCCTGGGTGGCGATGAATTTCTGGTGATCTGTCCGGATACCACGCTCGATGCAGTGCTGGTCGGGGCCGAGCGGTTGCGCAAGGCCGTTGCGAGTGTGGAGATCGAAATCCCGAATGGACCGCTCAAGTCTTCGGTGAGCATCGGCGTCGCCCAGCGGGTGGCCTCGATGCTCGATCAGAATAGCCTTAAAGCGCGCCGACGAAGGCGTCTATGTGGCCAAGACAAGCGGGCGGAATCGGATCGCCGCCGTACAGATCGGATCCAAATCACGGTAGCCGCTTCTGCGCGGAAATCGCCGGTCTTTGTGCCCGAACTCCGGGGATCGAGTCGGGGCCAGACCGGATCCTTGCATGCTAGTATTCTCCTCAAGAGAGAAGTGGGGGGTATTGCTCACCCACATGCCGCCTACAGAGGCGCTCTCGATAGGTGGTCTAGCTCGAATTCCCCTATAAATCAATATAAAAGGACATATATGTAAGGTTTTTTCTTACACGTATATCCTTCTTTATCCTACCCAAAATCCCGCCACCCAATACTGGCCCTTGCTGAGGGGCTGTCCCAGAATGCGCCCATCGCCTCAATAAGTTACCGGCGAAATTTCAAGGAGCGCATGATGAAACCGACCGACACCTACAACGATATAAAGGAAGTCAATCTCGCCTACCTGATGCTTGCCCAGAGTATGGTTCGTTCGGATCGTCCGGCGGCCATTTTCCGGTTGGGAATCAGTGACGAAATCGCCGACATCCTGGATCGACTCACGCCGGGGCAGATTCTCAAGATGGCCGGTTCCGACGTGCTTCTGTGCAGTTTCCGCTTCAACGACACGCTGTTGCTGAATCTGCTCGCCAATCACGAGCGGGAGCGCGGTGTTGCACACGTTCACGCAGCCATTCTCGCCGCCGGCAAGCCGGTCGAGACTGTGACCTAAGGCCCCTTATGCGTAACAAGTCCGTTATTCTGGAAGCCCGCGACATTCGCTTAGCGGTCGAGTTGATCGAGTTAGGCGCCCGCCTGCAACTGCTGGAAGCCGAGACCAAACTTTCGCGAGAGCGTTTGCTCAAGCTCTACAAGGAAGTCAAGGGCGAATCGCCGCCGAAGGGCATGCTGCCGTTTTCCACTGACTGGTTCATGACTTGGCAGCCGAACATTCATGCCTCGCTGTTCATGGCCTATTTCCGTTTTTTCGAGAAGCACACCGGATTGAAGGGGCTGGAGCTGATCATCAAGGCCTATCGGATGTATCTCGATCAGGTACGTCGCGGCGGCATGGAAACGGTGCTGTCGCTGACACGGGCGTGGACCATGGTGCGTTTTTTTGAAGCCAATATGTTGCAAATGGCGACCTGCAAGGAATGCGGCGGTGAGTTCGTCACCCACGCCTTCGACCCCACCAAGGGGTATGTCTGCGGGCTCTGCCATATGCCGGCACGCGCTGGAAAAACGCGCAAGGCCAGCGAAGCCGCGGCGCTTGCCGTGTAAGCAATCCGTAACCGATTGGCAGGTAGAGTCCCCGTGCGCGGGGACTTCTGCTTTTGAGCCCGCGGGTAGGGGTTTGTCGCTATCATTGCGGCAACGCAAATATACGACCCGCGGGAGGCGGTGAATGTTCGTCATCATCGGTTATGTTCTTATTCTCGGCGGGGTTCTCGGCGGCTTCGTGCTGGCGGGCGGACACGTACATTCCCTTATCCAGCCGACGGAACTCCTCACGATCGGAGGCGCCGGGTTGGGTGCTTTCTTTGTTGCCAACCCGCCCAAGGTCATCAAGGCCACGCTGAGCGCCGTCCCGACGGTGCTCAAGGGGTCGAAGTTCAGCAAGGCGCTCTATCTCGATTTGCTGGCCATGCTCTACGAGATCCTTGCCAAGGTGCGCAAGGAAGGCCTAATGTCGATCGAGGGCGACATCGAAAATCCCGAGTCGAGTCCGATCTTCGCTCGCTATCCCGGTATCGCCTCCGACCACCACCTATTGGAATTTCTCACCGACTATCTGCGTATGATGGTTGGCGGCAATCTGAATGCGTTCGAGATAGAGAACCTGATGGACAGCGAGATCGAGACGCACCATCACGAGGGCGAGATCCCGGTGCATGCACTCGCTCGCGTCGCCGACGGTCTGCCGGCCTTCGGTATCGTCGCGGCGGTGATGGGTGTGGTGCACACTATGGAATCGGTAGGCCTGCCCCCGGCCGAATTGGGCAAGCTGATCGCCGCGGCGCTGGTCGGTACCTTTCTCGGCATTCTGCTTTCCTACGGCTTCGTTGCGCCCGTCGGCTCGGCGCTTGAAAACAAGCTGCATGACGAAGGCAAGATATACCAATGCATGAAGGTCGTGCTGCTTGCCAGCATGAACGGCTACGCGCCGCAGGTGGCGGTCGAATTCGGCCGCAAGGTGCTGTTCTCCACCGAGCGCCCCAGTTTCAGAGAGCTGGAAGACGATCTCAAGGCACGCAAGGGCAAGTAGTGAGCGAATTCGGGGCGGTCACCGTGATCACCACTCCATATATGTCAGGCGACAGTTCATTTCCGCGCTGAGCTATGAGCGACGATTCCCAGCAACCGATAGTCGTCAAACGCGTCAAGAAGGGTGGCGGCGGGCACCATGGCGGCGCGTGGAAGATCGCCTACGCCGATTTCGTAACGGCGATGATGGCGTTTTTCCTTTTGATGTGGTTGCTCGGTTCGACCACCCAGGGTGACCTTAAGGGCATCGCGGATTATTTCTCGACGCCGCTGAAGGTCGCCATGGCCGGTGGTTCGGGTTCGGGCGACTCGTCCTCGGTGATCCAGGGGGGCGGCGAAGATCTCAGTCGAGCCCACGGACAGGTGAAGCGGGGCGATATCGATGCGCAGAAACGCAATATCAATCTACAGGCGCTCAAAGCCGACTTTGAACGTCGGGAAACCGAACGCCTCGAATCGCTCAAGGGCGACCTGGAAAAGATGATCGATGCCACCCCAGCATTGCGTCAGTTCAAGAGCCAAATGCTGCTTGACCTGACCAGCGAAGGGCTGCGCATCCAGATCGTGGACGAGAAAAATCGTCCCATGTTCGACTCGGCAAGCTCCGAGCTGAAACCCTATACCAAGGAAATCCTGAAGGAAATCGGTGCTGCGCTGAACAAGGTGGAAAACCGCATTTCCCTTTCGGGACATACGGATGCAGCGCCCTACGCCGGTGGCGACAAGGGGTTTGGCAATTGGGAGTTGTCAACCAATCGCGCCAACGCCTCCCGGCGCGAACTGGTGGCCGGTGGCATGAGCGACTCGAAGGTCATGCGGGTGCTCGGCCTGGCATCCACGGTGCTCTACGACAAGGAAGACCCGTACAATCCGATCAACCGGCGTATCAGCATCATCGTCATGAACAAGCGCACCGAGGAGGCGATCCTGCGCGATGGCAAAGTCGCCGATGTCGCTAGCGACGACCCCGGGCAACAGGTTAGCGATGCCGCCGCCGTGACGCAGACGAATGGAGCGGGCACCCGGTAGCCGGCGGTCACCGTGCCTTGAGCCAAGGGTATTACAAGCGCCTCACCTCGAAGCTGCCCCCGCATCCTGTCCCGCCCTGGTCCTGAGATTTCCATGCCCCCGACTTTAGGTGCCGCCGATCCCGAGTTCCAGCTGACCGACGCTGACTTCGAGCGGGTTCGTACGCTCATTTATCAGCATGCCGGAATCGCCTTGGCGCCGGCTAAGCGCGATATGGTTTATAGCCGTCTGGCGCGCCGTTTGCGCGCATTGAACCTGCAAAGTTTCTCCGCCTATCTGCAATTGCTGGAAAGAAACGAACGCAACGAGTGGGAAACCTTTGTCAATTCGCTGACGACCAACCTGACTTATTTCTTCCGCGAAGCCCATCATTTCGAAACGCTGGCACGCCACCTGCGGGCAAGCGCCAGCAGGCCTTATCGAATCTGGTGCTCCGCCGCTTCGACCGGCGAGGAGCCATACTCCCTGGCGATGACTGCCTGCGAGGCATTCTCCAGTCTGTCCCCGCCGGTAACCATCATTGCCAGCGACATCGACACACAGGTGCTGTCGGTGGCACAGCAGGGCGTTTATGGCAGGGAGCAACTCGGGAAATTGTCGGAGGAGCGCGTGCAGCACTTTTTCACGCCGGACTCCGCGCTGCGCAACGGGCAGGCGAAGGTGCGTGACGAACTGCGTCGACTGGTCGACTTTCGCCGCATCAATTTGCTGGATATGCGTTATGCGCTGGACGGCCGTTTCGATGCGCTGTTTTGCCGCAACGTAATGATCTACTTCGACAAGCCAACGCAGCATGCAGTGCTAAAGCGCTTCAACCCGTTGTTGCGCGATGATGGCCTGCTGTTCGCTGGCCATTCGGAAAGCTTTCTCCATGCCTCCGAGTTGTTTCGCTCGCTCGGCCGCACGGTGTATGCCCCTGTCAGGCCGTCGGTAAAGTGATCGTTGGCCACGGCAGACACGACCCAGCTGCGGCACGGCGGCACGGGAGAAACTGAAATTCCGGCTGAAGGAAAGCGCTGCGTGCCCATCAAGGTGTTGATCCTCGACGAATCGGAGTTGATGCGTAACCTGTTGTCGGAATTGATTGGCGGCGCACCCGACCTTAAGGTGGTCGGAGCGGCTGCCAATCCGGCGAGCGCCCTGGAAATGATCAAGCGATGGACGCCCGATGTGCTGACGCTGGATGTCGAAATATCACGCTTGGACGGGCTGGAATTCCTGCGCCGCCTGATGCGCATGCAGCCGTTGCCGGTGGTGATGGTGTCGGGATTGACCGAACGCGGATCGGCAGCGACGCTACAGGCGCTTGAACTCGGGGCGGTGGACTGCATCGCCAAGCCGCCGGCCGGAAACCGCGTGCAGCTTCAGCAATACGCTGAAGAACTTCGGGACAAGATCCGTGCGGCGCTGGGTGCCCGCCTTTCGGCGCCCCGCTTGACGGCTGCGCCCAATTCTTCGGCAAATCAGCCGGTGCGGGGCGCATTGCCCGCGGCCGTGTTGAATCGCAACGTGGTGGTGATCGGTGCGTCGACCGGCGGGACCGAAGCGATCAAGCAGGTGCTGTGCGGCCTGCCGGCGGAAATGCCGCCGATCGTTATCGTGCAGCATATGCCTGTTGCGTTCACCCCATCGTTTGCGCAGCGACTCGATACCCAATCGCCGTTCAAGGTCGTGCATGCCCAGGGTGGCGAGCGCCTACAGTCCGGCCACGCTTATCTTGCCCCGGGCGATTCCCATTTGCTGCTGAAGCGCCAGGGTACCGGCGTCGTCACCGTGCTCTCGAAGGCGGAGCCGGTCAATCGGCATCGCCCTTCGGTGGACGTGCTGTTCAGCTCGGCGGCAAAGGAGCTCGGCGCCGATGCCCTCGGCGTAATCCTTACCGGCATGGGCCGCGACGGGGCGGCCGGCATGCTCGAACTCCACCGTGCGGGCGCCTGGAACATCGGCCAGGATCAGGCCAGCTGCGTCGTTTATGGGATGCCGCGGGCGGCGGCCGAAATCGGAGCGCTGGACGCGATGGCTCCGCTGACAAACATCGCTGAGTGCTTGCTGGAACGGTTGCGCAAAAGCGCGTAGAGGGAGGCGGCGCTTATACTGGATATGTGACTCTTCAACTATCAGGCAGGGCGACGCCTGAGGTTGCGCGTGCGACGTACTCGTGGGCCGGCGGGGGAATGGCTCTGCTAAGCCCTCCGTGGCCGCATCGCAGGCACAGAAAAATACCGTGAAATCGCGTAAGATCGCGCACTGGGGGCGTTCCCGGCCCAACGTTGGCGGGGGCAGAAAGGCTGAAATAATGTCCGAATTGTTAAAAAATATCGATGCGCGTACCCGGCTTGCCGGGACCAACAAGCTGGAGATCCTGCTTTTTTCGCTGGGGGTGGATCACCGTACCGGGCGTCGCGAGACGTTCGGTATCAATGTGTTCAAGGTGCGCGAAGTCATGCGTACGCCGCAGATAACCGCTGCGCCGGACATGCAGAGTTCGGTCAAGGGCATGGTCAGTCTGCGCGGCGCGCTGGTGCCGGTGGTCGACCTGGCCGAATACGTCGGCATGAACCCGGAAACGCCGCGCGACATCATGATCGTCACCGAATACAACGCGCATACGCAAGGTTTTCTGGTCGAAGCTGTGGATACGATCCTGCGCCTGGACTGGGCGCAGATGCGCGTTCCCCCCGAAATGCTCACCAGCAATATGGGAGGGCTGGTCACCGCCGTGACCGAACTGCCCGACGCGCGTCTGGTCATGATGTTGGATGTCGAACGGGTGCTTGCCGAAACTGCCAAGCGGGACGACGAACATCTGTTCAACAACATCGTGCCGCTCAATCGCGACGATGTAGTGGTCGTTTTCGCCGATGATTCGTCGGTCGCTCGCGGTCAGATCGAACGTACGCTGAATGCTTTGGGCGTGCGCTATGTGGCGGCGATCAACGGCCGGGCGGCGTGGGACGAATTGCAGAAAATCGCCGCTAACGCGGAGGCGCAGGGACGTCCGGTGAAAGATCTGGTTCATCTGGTGCTGACTGACGTCGAGATGCCGGAAATGGACGGCTATATCCTGACCAAACACATCAAGTCGGATCCGCGCTTTGCCGGTGTTCCGGTCGTCATGCATTCCTCGTTGTCGTCCATGTCGAACCAGCAACTGGGGCATTCCGTGGGCGTCGATCAATATGTTTCCAAGTTCGAGCCGGAGCGGTTGGCCGAGGTGGTCACCCGAATCCTGCTCAAGCACCAATCCACCAGCGTTGCGACAGCGGAATAAGCTATGGATATCGCCATGAGAAGTTCCTCGATGGAAAATCCTGCGGGGTCTGCCAACATGAATTCCGTGCTCGACAGCGTTGACGCGCGTACCAAGCTGGCCGGCTCGAATCGGATGGAGATTCTGCTGTTCGATCTGGGCACTCATGAGACTTTCGGCATCAACGTCTTCAAGGTGCGGGAAGTTAGCAAAACGCCCAACATCACCCGGGCCCCCAATATGCCGGGCGGCGTCGAGGGGTTGATCAGCCTGCGCGGCAACGTGATTCCAGTGGTCTCTCTGTCCAAGGTGATGGGGCTCAAAGATGCCCCCGGCGGTCTTGCCCAGTCGATGATGGTGGCGGAATACAGTAAGCGTACCTTGGGCTTTCTGGTGCATGGCGTGGATCGCATCATTCGCGTCGAATGGGACCGGGTCCGCGCGCCGGAGGCGGTGACCAGCGGCGCCCACGCCTACATTACCGCCATTACCGAGTTGGCGGACGGTAAGCTGGTTTCCATCGTCGACGTCGAACAAATCATGGCCAATACCTTCGGTGAGGCATTGGTCGGGCAGATCGACCCGATACATGAGGCGCATGAGCTCAACGTCTTCTTCGTGGACGACTCGTCGGTGGCCAGAAAGAAAATCATCGAAGTGCTCGACAAGCTGGGGGTTCGTCACAAGCATGCGCAAAACGGGCTGGAGGCCTGGACCCGACTTTCGAGCATGGCCGCTGCTGCGCACCAGACCGGCCGCAGCATCGCCGACGAGGTGAGCCTGATTCTGGTTGATGCGGAAATGCCTGAAATGGATGGTTACGTGTTGACCAAGAACATCAAGTCCGACTCCCGTTTCGACGGCGTCCCCGTCGTCATGCACTCCTCGCTCTCGTCCGAGGCGAATCGCGCCATGGGCAAGAGCGTGGGCGTCGATGCCTACGTGGCTAAATTCGATGCCGACGCGCTGGCGGAAACGTTGCGTCCGCTGCTACTCAAATCACAACGCGATTGACCCTGGAGAACCCGATGCCTGCTGATCCGAGCAAAATCAAATTCCTTGTTGTGGACGATTTTTCAACGATGCGTCGCATCGTCCGCAATCTGCTGAAGGAGCTTGGTTTTACCAACGTCGAAGAGGCTGAAGATGGCGCTGTAGCGCTACAGAAACTGAAAGGCGGCGTTTTCGATTTTGTCGTTTCCGATTGGAACATGCCCAACATGGATGGGCTGACCCTGCTGCAAACGGTACGTGCCGATCCGGCGTTGAAGCACCTTCCGGTCTTGATGATCACCGCCGAAGCGAAGAAGGAAAACATCATCGCGGCGGCACAGGCGGGCGCTTCCGGCTACATCGTCAAGCCGTTCACTGCCGCGACTCTCAACGAGAAGCTGGTCAAGATTTTCGAAAAACTCGGACTCTGAGGAACTGCGGCCATGGGAACGCCAGTCAAGCTCGACGAGGTGGGTGATTCGGAAGATCTGCAAGCGTTATTCGACAGCATCGCTGCCGTACCGGCGATCCCTGTTCCGCCGCCGGCTGCCGAATCGGGCGGCTTCGGCGACTCGGACGAACTCCAGGCCTTGTTCGACAGCGTGGCGTCGGAAGTCGCCACCGGCGATGCGCCTGCGGTGGATGCGGATTCCGGCACGGGCGACGTCGTATTCAAGCGCCTCGGTCATTTGCTGCGCGAACTCCACGACGGAATGCGCGAGCTTGGCTACGACCGGGTTCTGGAGGATACGGCGCGCCAGATTCCCGATGCGCGCCAGCGTCTCGTCTACATCGCCCAGATGACCGAACAGGCGGCGAGCAGGGTGCTCAATGCAACCGATATCGCCAAACCCATCCAGGAGGCACAGATCGCCCGCGCCAACGCGTTGCGCGCAAGCTGGGACAAAATGTTCGCCAACCAGCTTTCGGTTGAGGAGTTCAAGGCGCTGGCGCGTGACACGCGCGCCTTCCTCGCCGAGGCCCCACCACAACTGGGCAAGGTCAACGAACAATTGCTCGAAATCATGATGGCGCAGGATTTCCAGGATCTCACCGGCCAGGTCATCAAGCGGGTGGTGGACATCGTCCAGGGACTCGAAACGCAGCTTTACCGGCTGCTGATCGAGGTAATTCCCGAGGAAAAGAAAAACGAGGCGCCGGCAGGCTTGCTCAACGGTCCGGTGGTAAGTGCCGCAGGTCGCGGCGACGTGGTGACGACCCAGACCCAGGTCGACGATTTGCTCGAAAGTCTTGGGTTCTGATCCAAGCGCGGGCGACAGGGATAGGAGAGCGCAATGAGTGATTTTCAAGGAATGGAAGATCTGCTACAGGATTTTCTGGTCGAGGCCAGCGATCTTCTTTCCGGAGTCGACAACAAGCTGGTCGATCTGGAACAGAATCCGCACGACCGCGTCCTGCTGAACGAGATTTTTCGCGGGTTCCATACCATCAAAGGCGGGGCGGGGTTCCTCAATGCCACCGAACTGGTGACCTTGTGCCATCTGACCGAAAACCTCTTCGATCTGCTGCGCACCGGAGCCCTCGAAGTGCGCCACGACATCATGGATTCGATCCTCGACGCCACCTCGGCGGTGCGCGACATGTTCGGCGCATTGGAGGGTGGCGTTCAGCCTCCTCCCGCCGACCCCAAACTGATTGCCAACCTCAAGGCGGCGATCGCCAGCGGGCAGCCCGGCGCGGCCCCTGCCGCCCAGCCGGCGGCTCCCACACCGATCGCCGTTGCTACCGTGGCCGCGACCAGCGCCGCCGCCAGCGAGCCCGATTGGGGTCAGTTCCTCGCTGCGATGGCGCAACCGGCGGTACCCGCGCCTGTCGCCGGACAGCCTGCAATGCATCACGAAGTCCTCGACGAAACCCCGGAGCAGATCATTCAGGCGGCGATTGGCCGCCGCTCTACCGACAAGCCCGGCGCCCAGGCTCCGGTCGGCCGGCGCGAAACCGAGAAGACACGCGACAACTCGATTCGCGTCGATACCTCGCGCCTCGATCAGGTACTTAATCTCTCGGGCGAAATCGGCCTGACCAAAAACCGCCTGACTTCGCTGCGCTCCGACATCCTCAATGGGCGCAGCGACACCGACACGTTGCATGCGCTTGATCAAGCCGTCAGCCAGCTCGATCTTCTGGTTTCCGATTTGCAGAATGCGGTGATGAAAACCCGCATGCAGCCGATCGGCCGGCTGTTCCAGAAATACCCCCGCATCGCCCGCGACCTTGCCCGTTCGCTGGGCAAGGACGTCGAACTGGTGCTCTCCGGAGAAGAGACCGAGATCGACAAGACGATGATCGAAGATCTCTCTGATCCGATCATTCACCTGATCCGCAACGCCGTCGATCACGGCATCGAGTCGCCCGAGGACCGCGCTGCGGCGGGCAAGCCGGCGAAATCGCAGGTGCGCCTCGAAGCGCGTCAGGAAGGCGACCACATCGTTCTCATCGTGGCCGACGACGGCCGCGGCATGTATGCCGAACGCCTGCGCGCCAAAGCGCTGGAAAAAGGCATCATCACCGATGAAGAAGCCAACACCATGGATGAGCGGCAGAGCTTCAACCTCATCCTGCTGCCGGGCTTCTCCACCAAGGACGTCGCGTCGGATGTTTCCGGCCGCGGCGTCGGCATGGACGTCGTCAAGACCAACATCCAAAAACTTAACGGCTCCATCGACATCAAGTCGCAGCCGGGCAAGGGGACGACTTTCGTCATTTCCCTGCCGCTCACCCTGGCGATTTTGCCGGTGCTGCTGGTGCAGCTCGGCGAGCAGCCGTTTGCCGTGCCGCTGTCGATGGTGCGCGAGATATTGCCGATCGACGTGAATGCGGTCCAGGAGGTCGGCGGCAGCGCCACCATGGTCGTACGTGGCGAAGTCATGCCGGTATACCCGCTCTCCTACCTGCTCGGCTGGCCTGCCGCCGGCGTGCCGTGTTACGGCGTGCTGATGCAGACCGCCGAACAGACGTTCATTCTTGCCATCGACGGCTTCATGGGGCGCGAGGATGCGGTGATCAAATCCCTTGACGACTTCCGCCCCAAGGGCGTCGCCGGCGTGACGACGTTGTCCAACGGCCAGATCGTCCTCATCCTCGACATGAAGGAACTGCTCGTCAGCCTGGGCGACGGGCGTGGCGTCCCGCGTTCGGTTCTGCTGCCGGAAGTGGCCGATGCGGCCTGAGCGTATATAATTCGTCGCCTTTCAAGGTCAGGGGCCGGTAGCTCAGCTGGGAGAGCGCCGCGTTCGCAATGCGGAGGTCGTGAGTTCGATCCTCATCCGGTCCACCAAACTACCCCAGGGAAAGCCGCTCCTAGAGCGGCTTTTCTGCTTTCTGAGGCCGGTGCGGAGGAGCGGCGGCGCTCATTCCATGTCGGGTCACGGAGTCAGGCCCCAGCCGAGCGTAACCAGCGCAACGATCAGCAGCGCGGCGACGCCGCCGTGCTTCCGTAGCGAACCATCTTCCGGTGCCGCGTTCTTGTAGCCGGTCACCATGGCACGGAGCAGATTTTCACGGTGCAGCAGGCTGGAGACGGCCACGCCGACCAGGTGGACAACGACCAAAGCGAGCATCGCATTGGCGAAGCTCACATGGAGTTCTGAAACCGCTTCGCCACCCCGTTCGTTGAATGTGGCCCAGCCGGTCAGGCCGCTACCGCTGCCGAGTGCGAGCAGCAGCAGAATCGCTACCGCACCGGCCGGATTGTGTCCGAGGTGGTGCTCAGGATGTGTGCTGAGCAGGGAGCGAAGATAGCGCCAGACCGCCGATGGTCCGCGGACGAAACTGGCGAAGCGGGCATGACGGCTGCCGACCATGCCCCAGACCAGACGAAAGCCGATCAGCGCCAGCGTAAGGTAGCCGCAGAGCACATGGATGTCGCGATAGCGCTCGGACTCCGCGCTGAGAAAAGCGATGACGAAACTGATGGCCAGCGTCCAGTGAAAAACCCGAACCGGCAGATCCCAGACGAGGGCGCGGGCAGCCATATTCAATCCCTTTCGGAATGGCGGAAGCCGGCCGGCAGGCGCAGGCTGCGTTCGTTGAAATCGGCCTGTTCAGCACGGGTGTGGCAGGCGCTACAGTTCGCGAAGGAGATTTTTGGCGGTGGCGCGGTGCCGTGTTCGCGGACGAACCAGACCGTCTTGCTGATGCGTGCCGAGTTTTCGCTGGGCGCATGTTTTTCGCGGGAACTGGCGCGTTGAGCAAGGAACGCCGCAACGCCGTCGCGCGTCGGCGTGTCGAGACTGGCGTCGCTGCCGAAGTGCCGATCGAGTTGCGACATCACCCGCTTCCAGCCCGGGGCTGTCATCAATTCGGGGGGATAGGCGAGATGGCAGCTCGCGCATTCGCGCACATAGAGTTCCGTATAGGGCGCGTAGACGTGCTCACCGGCAAATGTAGTGCTGGCCGCAGCGGCGAGCAGCAAGGGCAACAATCTGAGAATTTTCATGGCATTTCCTTTCAGGGCTTGACGGTGAGCAGAAAGTCGATCAGATCGCCCTTTTCGCGGGCAGTGCAGGCCCGCTTGAGCACGTCGTTACAATTTCGCTTGAACCACTTCTCGATCTTTTCGGGGCTGGTGAAACGTTCCGCATTCGCTGCCGGCGCCAGCGGCCGTATTGTCTTGTGGGTGACGGCGTGCAGGCCAGAGGCGGCGGGATTGTCGGTGTGGCAGGTGGCGCAGCTCCAGTCACCATTGTGGCGCTGGTGGAAGAAGGTATCGCCGCGCGCTGCGGAAAACCCCTGGAACGCCGCATCGCCTGCGCGCGCCTCGGCGACGAGAGTCGCCTGATACTCCCGCGCCGTGGTGGCCGCGGCGTGACTTGCGAAGCCGGTGAGCACCAGTGTTAACGCGCTCAGGATGGGAAGTTTCATGATCGCTCCTTGATTCGATGATGGAGCGCATCTTCGGCGATGCAGCTTAAGGAATCCTTATCGGCGTTTCACGCGCCGAATTCCGTGGAGAATGTCTGCATGGAGCATCCGAACGTAGCGCTGACCCCCGAACTGATGGCCGAAATCGAGCCGCCGCTTGCTGCCGCGAGGCGCCGTCTCGGCCATGCCTGTCCGTCCGAGTTTTCCTTTGCCAATCTCTACCTGTTTCGCGCCGCGCATCGATACCGCTACCATCCCGACCACTGGCCGTTCATCAGCGGTGTTACCTACGACGGGGCGACCCATGCGCTGCCGCTGTTCGATCCGGCGGAGGCGCCTGCCGCTGCACTTGCCGAACTACTTGCCGGCCACGATTGCATTTACCCCGTTGCCGCCGCCGATCTGGCACACCTGGATCAATGTGTTTTCGATGCAAGGGCAGCGCGCGACGATGCCGACTATCTGTATCCGGCGCGGCAATTTGTCGATTACCGCGGCGCGCGGTTGCGTAAGAAGCGTCAGGCGGTGAGGTCCATGCTGGCGGATCGGGAGATCGCCAGCCGTGCCCTGTCGTCGGCGACGCTGGACGATGCGCTGGCGGTATTGCAGGTGTGGATGCACGATAAAGGCAAGGCCCGCGGCGAGGCGGACGAGGCAGCCTGCCGCGAAGCCTTGCTTAATGCTGCGGCCTTCGGCTTATCCGGCCAAGTTTTTTACGCGAGTGGAGATCCGGCCGGATTCATTCTGACCCAGTCCTTCGCAGCGCAGACCGCGGTAGTTCGCTTCGCCAAGGGTACGGCGGCCTGTGTCGGAATTTATCCCTATATGTTTCAGGTGCACTGTAGCGAGGCGGGGGATGCTTTGGAATGGCTGAATTTCGAGCAGGATCTCGGCAACCCGAATTTCCGCCAGACCAAGCTTTCCTTCGAACCGGCCGCGCTGCTGGACAAGTTCCGCGTATTCCTCAGGCCTTGCGGAGGTAGCTTAGCCCGCGTGTGAAAGCCGTATGCTCAGCTCGTGCGCTGGCGGTTCCACAGCACGTCGCCGTGGCCGGCACGACGGTTGAGGTCGCGGGCGAGGACGAACAGCAGATCGGAGAGCCGGTTGAGATAGAGGCGTACCGGTGTCGACACCGCTTCGCCGGTCGCCAGGCCGACCACCGTGCGCTCGGCGCGACGGCAGATGGTGCGCGCCAGATGCGTCAGCGCCGCGGCGCGGCTGCCGCCGGGCAGGATGAATTCCTTGAGCGGTGGCAGTGTTTCGTTGTAGCGGTCGATCGCCCGCTCGATGGCGTCCACGCGCTGGGCAGCGAGCAGGCTGCTACCGGGAATGGACAGTTCTCCGCCGAGATCAAAGAGGTCGTTCTGCACGTCGGTCAGTAGTGTCACCAGATCTTCCGGCAGCCCCTCGCAGAGGAGTACGCCGAGCGTCGAATTGAGCTCATCCACGTCGCCCATCGCATCGACGCGCAACGAATCCTTGCCGGTGCGCGATCCGTCGCCGAGGCCGGTAGTACCAGCATCGCCGGTGCGCGTATAGATTTTCGAAAGTCGATGTCCCATGTGGCGATTATACGTGGCCGTCCCAAGTTGCATGGCGGACGCGCGGCGGCCGGGGCGATCGGTCATAATCGCCCCTTGGCGACCCGATGCCCCCTCGCTCAACCACTCTGACAGCCCATCATGACCGATTCCGCAGACTCGCCGCAAACGGACCGTCGTAGCGACAGCACGCAGCGCCAACTGTTTTTGGACGTTTACGATGTGCTCCTACCCTTCTTCGATCCAGCCAATCAGTGGGCCGGGCAGGACCATCAGCACCTCGCCTACCGTGCCCTGCACGAACGTTTCCCGCAGCTGGCGCCCGATGCGCTGGTCGTCATGGTGACGGCAGCGCAGCGGGTATTCCATTCCGGCCGCACGCCGGCCCCCTGATCCCGAGCCATCCGCCATGCCATTGACTATCGACAGCTGCGTCGCCCAGCATATCGGCGACCGCGAAGAACAGCAGGACCGCGTCGCCCTGTTTCCCCATCCCGATTACAAGGGCGCGGCGATGGCGGTGCTGGCCGACGGCATGGGGGGACTGAGCGGCGGCTCGCTCGCGGCCGAGCAGGTGGTGCTGGCTGCACGCAACGCCTTTGCCCGTTTCGGTCCCGGCGGCAACGTTCGCGACCTGCTCACGGCGGCCATCTACGACGCCCACGACGGCATCCGCCTCGCCGCTCTGTCGAGCAATCTGGAACCGCACAGCACCGTCTGCGTTCTGGTGCTACAGCCGGGGCGAATCGACTGGGCGCATTGCGGCGACTCGCGGATCTACCATTTCCGCGGTTCCGAGCTGATATCGCGCAGCGTCGACCATTCGATGGTGATGCGCAAGATGGTACTGCCGGGCTATCTGACCGAGGAGCAGGCCGAGGCGCATCCCAACAAGAACCTGTTGATTTCCTGTCTCGGCGACGAGGCAATGCCGGAAATCGATTACGGCGAATCCGAGGCGCTACAGAACGGCGACTGCTTTCTGCTGTGCTCGGACGGGTTGTGGGCCTATTTCAAGAACGAGGAAATGGCCGATGTGCTTGCCGCGATGCCGGCACGGCAAGCGGCCGGGACGCTGATCGAGCGCGCCCGCGAACGGGCCAAGGGGCGTGGCGATAACTGCTCGCTGGCCATCCTCAAAGTGACCGAGATCGAAGCGCCGAAGAAAAAAGTGGCTTTCGGCAAGGCCCCGATAACACCGCGCCCCGGCTAGCCGCAAATTCTCTGCGGCCGACCGGGGCGCGGCAATACCGGGAGGGTGACGTTAGCCCCCCGGCGTTCACCCGCGCAAAGCGGCCAGCACCTCTTCGAGCATTTTCTTCGCATCGCCGAACAGCATCCGGTTGTTCTCCTTGTAGAACAGCGGATTGTCGACGCCGGCATAGCCCGAGGCCATGCTGCGCTTCATGACGATGGAGGTCTTCGCCTTCCAGACTTCGAGTACCGGCATGCCGGCGATCGGGCTGCCCGGATCGTCTTGCGCCGAGGGATTGACGATGTCGTTGGCGCCGATGACCATCGACACGTCGGTGTCCGGGAAGTCGTCGTTGAGCTCGTCCATCTCCATCACGATGTCGTAGGGCACCTTGGCCTCGGCCAGCAACACGTTCATGTGGCCCGGCATGCGACCGGCGACCGGGTGGATGCCGAAGCGCACATTGATGCCTTTCTCGCGCAGCAGCTTGGTGATTTCATACACCGTGTGCTGGGCCTGGGCAACCGCCATGCCGTAGCCCGGAACGATGATCACGTTCTTGGCTTCGCGCAGCAGCTCCGCCGTTTCGACGCTGCTCACCGCCACCACTTCGCCGGCCGGCTGCGCCGCATCGCCCTTCGCTGCTGGGGTGCCGCCGCCGGTGCCGAAGCCGCCGGCAATGACGCTGATGAAGTTGCGGTTCATCGCCCGGCACATGATGTAGGAGAGGATCGCGCCC
>Ga0172380_10001574_pt1 | contig 38927 bp, 71 predicted proteins | sample Leawe162metaG_FD_119747 | JGI IMG/M metagenome (GOLD analysis project Ga0172380, IMG submission 119747) | Leachate microbial communities from a municipal landfill in Southern Ontario, Canada - Leachate well 162 metaG | ecosystem: Engineered > Solid waste > Landfill > Unclassified | place...
AGCCCATCTAACCCTCACTCTAAACCGAGTCCATACCCATTTTTTGTTTTATGTAAAACTTGGTAACGATTGTTTTCTTTGAAGCTGATATGTACCCAATTTGGTTCCAGTATTAATTGGTCAGACTCTAAATTATCTATTATCCATTGCGCCAAGTCTTTCAGTGGTATACCGTTTATTCTTATATCCGCCGCCCGTCCTGTCATATGATCGCTATTAGGTGATCCACCAACACCCTTATTGACTTCTGGCGAGCGATACCACGAATTAGGCGAGAATGAACCGTAACGCTTTCTAATCGGCTCTAACACCGAGTTGGCAAGCATCATAGCGCCCTTATAACAATCTGCTGGTAAAATATTGGGGATATTGTGCTTTTTCGCATATTCAGAGTTCTGACATTCTGCAATTGTGAAATTTTTTGATAATTTTATTTCCATTAAACACCTTTATACAATATAGCAATTGCAACGCCAGCCCAAGTTCCAGCCTGTAGAACCCTTTCAATCCACCATCGCTTTGTTAACTTTCCATCGCTTGAAACTGCCAGAGATGTTTTAATTGATGCCATTTCTGCAACGATTTTATCACCTAGCCCACGTAATTCGATCTTTAATTCTTTTGTTAATTCGGCATACTGAGTAACGATAGTTTTATTAACGGCCTGCTCCGTCTTAAGCTCGGCAAGTTCTAAGCGCAATCGGTTATTGTCGTTACAAAATTCATTCATTGTTTTTGCATTTTCTTCGTGTGTAAGAGTGCGAGCATCGAATCTATCAATGAGTTTTTTTAGATTATCCTCTAATGAATCAAGGCGTGCTTTCATATCTCTCTCCTATACAAACTCAATCATTTCAAAAGCAGCAGTCATTGCAACACTGCCAGTCGCATTTCTTATTATACGAACATTGGTTGTTGATGTTGATAACGCGCCCATTTGTGTGGAATTTAATGTGCTGCCCCCCGAATTATATGTTCTTCCATTCTGATTTACAAAAACTTTATTCCTATCGGTCATTGAAACCGTAGTATCTTTTTGCGTCTCGGCTGTGCTTAAGCTCACCAGCGATGCCGTCTTAGCCAAAACATAACCAGTATTAAACTCAACAACTGTCGCCTTGAGCGTTCTTGAGGTAGTAGCAGTTCCGACACGTTCGAACCTATGGTTGGTTGTAGAAGTTAAATATTGACGATATAGATTAGTATTTACTAAGGCAGCTGAACCTGTTATTTGGCCATTATCTAGTACCATAGAGTTATTCATATCGACCGCTGTGATTGTAGTATCTTCTGTTGTTGAAGATGATGTCGATGCAACCGATATTTTTTGAACCTGTTTAATAACACCAGATGTTAATTCAACCACCGTATAAGCTACCGTCGCACTATCTGTCCCAAGATTCCTGACTGCGGTAACAGTCGTCGCATTTGTTAAATCTATAGCTACAAGTACAGTACGGGCTGAATATGGACCCGTAGTAGTGTTCAATGCGCCGCCATAAATTATGAATGAATCACTAGTGCTTACTGAGGAGATTGTAGCAGTATTAGAAGTCACTGTTGAGCCTAATGTGATAGTGCCAGTTTGCATACTTACTACAGCACTAGATACAAATTCAACAACAACCCCATAAACCGTTAAAGTATTGGTAGTGCCATTATTTCTAGTTGCGGTTATCGTTGTACCATTAGTTATAGTCAAATATCCAAAAGCGTTAGCGGAATTAGTACCGCCGCCATTATTCGGATTTTGGCCATTCCACATTACAAAAGCATTGCCAGTAGTAATAGAGTTTATTGTTGCTGTATTAGAAGTGGAAGAAGCAGCAATAGTAATACTCACTTCTTGTATACTTTGAATAATACTAGAAGAAGCCAACGGAAATGATTTAAATGATAAGCCTGGGAAGTTTGCCATATTTAAGCCTGTGCATAAGTGTAAAGTATACTTGTACCATCGTATAAACCAGTCAAAACCGCTTTTGCAGAAGTAGTGGTAGTTATCACAAATGCAGTTCCCATAGGCACAAATAAGTTACCAAAGGCCAATGTCTTAGCAGCAGAAGCGTGTTGCGTAAAAACCCAAGTATAATACGTTCCCGACACTAGATTGGTAGGATTTGCAAGAGTTGTATTTTCAGTTAGAGTGTGGGTGAAAATATTACTCAAACTTGAATCTGTTGCTATACTATTGCTAGTACTTGTTACTGAAACAGGGGCGTTCGATTGAGCTTTTGTGAAGGTATTAGCAGTTCCTAAAAAAGCAACATTATCATCATTAACAGCCGTATTTAATGCAGCAGCCGTAAATGATCCAAGAACTGTAGCGTTACCAGTTGATGTAATGGCTCCTGTTAAATTAGTTAAATATCCCGCTTCTTGAGTCAAAGCATCAATATCTAAGCTTATAAAATCATGAGGTTCAGGAAGTACTAAAGGAGAAATAGCTGTAAGATTTGTATATCCCCAAGTCTGGCCGTGATTCCCATCATTACCTTTAACTTTGCCTATGTTTAATTCTTCACCAGTGGATTTTAAGATCAGTAATTCACCGTCATCATTAATAGATGCATTAAAATCGATAATATCGCCGTCTTTACCGTCTTTGCCATCACGACCATTTAAGCCATTTTTACCATCTAAGCCGTTTAAACCGTCTTTTCCATCTTTGCCATTAATACCATTTAGGCCATCTTTTCCATCGATGCCATCACGACCATCTTTGCCTGCAAAGCCAGTTCTGCCTGGAGCGCCTCTATCGCCTTTTAAGCCTCTATCGCCTTTTTCTCTTGAAAGAGTAATATTAATAGGTATATCGAATAATTCATCCATCATGGAACCTTTATTTAAGCTGTTCTTTCCCACATATATACCGCTTGATAAGGCGGTATAATACTGACTGCCGTTCCTGAGCCTCCTGATGATATATTAGCCGTTCCAGCCGTTCCTGAAGTATCTGCCATCCTAATATTACTTCCAGTGTTTAAGTTGGCGTAGGTTGGCACACTTAAATTAAATGACGGTAGATTTGCTTGTGACAAAGTAACTGTTGCCGCGCCACCTGTTGCTGTGTAAGTGCCGCCACGCGCTACTATAAATCTATCAGTTATTGCAACCCACGTCCCAAAACCAAATAGAGTAGCAGGATTAGTAGAATCTGTTTTGTTATAATAAATAGTACCTACTGGATATAAAGCCGCCCTCGCGGCGGCGGTTGCTAAATCAACAATCGCTTGAACGGTACAAGACTTTGTCAAATCTGCATCGCTAACATCATCAAATATTAATTTATCCGCTAAAACTACTGTTCCAGATGGCACTCCTGATAAATCACTAATAGAACCAGTTGCACCGATAGCGCCGCGCGTACCACTTACTCGTATAGTCCAATCAGCTAGCGTTCCAGAGCCGCCAATATCAATAACATTAAGTGTTAAAGTTGTTCCACTATATGAGGTTACTTGACCGTGCATATAATTTGCTGGATTAGCATCAGAGGTCGCAATAAGAAAAGTTCCAGCGTCAAAAAATTTACTAGCTTGGGTGGTAAATACTTTACTTCCTGTAGCTATCAACAAGCTGGTGGTACTAGTTCCTGTTAATTTTGCAGCAGAGGCCGCCGCCGCGCTTGCTGATGAAGAGGCCGCCATTGCCTCGCTAGCGGCAGCCGCCGCGCTTGCTGCAGCATCGGCGGCAGAAGAGGACGCTGCGCCAACTAAAAGCGACGGCGCTGAAACATATATATTGTTAGTGCCTGTTGGGGGAGCTGTATTGAATGTTAATGTCGTTCCAGCAATAGTATAACTCGAAGGATTCTGTATTTCATATCCTTTAGGATTAGCAACTGTAACACTGATATTATCAAGGGTTCCAGTAAAGGCATTGCCAGTAAATGCCAAGATTTGCGAAGTCCCGCAGCTAATGACCTCAGTGTAAGTTCCCGATGCAGTTCTTTCAACACCAGCCGTACCACCTATAGACGGAATAATACCACCCGCCGAACGTGTAACTGTGTAAGTTAGAACATACGCCTCACTAGCGTTAATAGTTAACCCAGCAGTTTGACTTAAAGCAGTGGAGATTGCGCCTGTGGCTGTAGCTACGCCAGCGGCAATAGTCCAACCTGCGCCCTTCGTCCAACCAGTATCCGTAGCAAAACTACCGTTTGTTACATTCTGAGCGAGACCCGCATCAACCCAAACATATATGCCCTTCTCATCGCTTCCCAGATCATCTGAAGTGGTAAATGCAGTTTGAGCACCTGTACCACTAAAAGATTGAAAGTAAGCATCGCTTGAAGCTGGAAGTGTGTTAAATGCCGTAACACCTAATGTTGTTTCAATAGTTACATCGTCCGAATCTTTAACTACAATGTCATAAGTTCCAGATAACCATATAGACCCACCACCCGATGTTGGCCTGCCCGATGCATCCAATACAACAGGATTATCAGCCTCAATATTACCAGCAGCAGTGGTATACGTTGCTTTAGGCACTGAAAATGTACCAGTAGCAGTATATGTATATACTTTTCCGCCAGCTAATGGAGCGCCATCATCGTCGAAAAACTGTAAGTATGGAGGTGTGAGCAATACGGCCATTTCATTTTTCCTTATATTTTTCCTTGACAGGGAGTTATTATCGTTTATAAAGCCACTCGTTAATTCAACTTATAGGCATGTTATGTTTAAAGATTACAAAGAAGAAAATTACGATTTTTTAATAATACTCTTTTGTATTGCTATTTTTATTGTTCACTTTTTATAGCCTTAATTATGTCTCTTGCTTCCGAAGCTGGTAATTGCATTAGCTCTTTGGGCGTGCCACCTTTTTGTATAGCGCGTATAACTTCATCGGCTTTTCCTCTAGCCATGTATTTTTGAAGTTGACGAGCTATAGTACCAAGTCCCACAACAGCACCACCCGCAACTGGACTTCCAGCCACAAATCCACCTACTAAAGGGGCAACAGTATTGCCTGGAGTTAGTGAAGTCCCTAAGTCTACCCCAAATTTTCCAGCCATCTTAAGAATTTTCTCTGCGGCTGTGCTGCGTGAGGCATTCATCAAAGCATCTTTTTCGTCTTTCGAGAATCCGTTAAGATTATTTTTTTTATTCACAAATCTAGTTAGTCCAGCTTTAATCCGGTTAGGGTCGCCATCCGCCTGTTTCAGAATGTCAGAGATTTTCTCGATTTTAATAGCTTTCTGTGACGCTTTCCGCCCTGCATACAAATTATTAACCGCATCAATTGAGCCCTTTGTTAAATCATCAACAGTTATACTATCGATTCCATCATCAATAGCGCGTACAGCAGCCCTCGCCATCCCTGCATCCTCTCCGCTATCAATAGCGGGTTTAATTCTGGATAGAACCCTTCGCTGCTGGTCTAAGGTTTCTAAATCAAGAGTTCCCTCTTTAGCCGCATTTTTTAAATCTTCGATAACTGCCATTGTTTTTCCATGCAGAGCGGGATTTAATATTCCCCTCTCAGATAAACTTTGGTCAACTTTAGAAAATATATCTGTTACTTTTTTTGGATTAATATTAGCTCCCTCTTCCCGCATGGCTGCATAATGCCTATTAGCTTGGTTAGTAAAGTCAGATTTAATACTTCCGATCCCATCTTCACCCAATGTCTTAATACCCTTGGCTACTGTTGCAGCTCCCTCTACTGGATACATAGCCGTATCTCTAGCTACATTCTTAACAGCGCTCCCCGCCATATCCAACCCCTCACCAGCAACGCGTCTTACTGGAGAAAAGCCCAAAGGAACAATATTCCCTAATTCCCTAACAGCCTGCAGATTTCTTCCCGCTCTAGGATTGGCTGTATCAAAGGCTTCTTGATTTTGTTGATATTGCTGCATAACAGGAGCAGCAACTTGCGAAAACCTTTCCATATCAGAGGCTATTCTCTTCTGGCCTGATTCTGGCAACGCTGCATAAATTCCTTTAGCTGCCAATCCAACACCCGCACCAACTGCGTCACCTAATGCACCCACTTCATTCATAACACCTTGCGCTACGCCTTCTGGCATAGTCTGCTGACCTTGTGATGTAGCATTCACGATGTTAGCCAAATCAGCACCACGTTTTCTCATAGTGGCATTGAAGCCAGTTTGTTCTTGTGGCGCTGGAGATTCCATAACTGGAGAAGCCGCTGGTGCGTCATTCTGCCCATAGTCAACTTCCCAAGGCATAACCTGCTTTGGTTGTTGTGATGCTGAATAGTCGACTTCCCAAGGATTCATTATTGAACCTTCCTCCAGCTATTTTTATCGTTAGGATTGCCGCCAATAAACATAAACGCACCTCTTCTTTCGCCTTCTTTTGGGAGGGATGGGGGAGGAGCGCCTGCTTTAGTCTTAGCGCGCTCTACACCTCCTTTCACAACACCTTCTAGCTCAGTCAAAGCTTTTAAAAACGCATCCTCAGATTGTGACGTTTGCATACGACCAATGGCATTAGTTGCCTTCTTTCCCTCCACCTCTGTTATTTGTCCAGCACCTTTCAAAGACTCGAACGCCTCTAAAAATTGTTTACCACCTAATTGATCTATTTTTGCCTGAAAGTCAGCCGCAGGAGAGCCAGCAATATTACCAACTAATGGAATACGTCCCTGAAAAGGATTAGGAGCGCCAATAACAGCAGGTAACCCCGGGTCATTTCTAATACTTGTAATCAAGTCAAGAGCACCTTGTGACTGCGACTCCACTTTCGGTAGGGACGCTGCAGCGTCAGCTTTCGATTTGGCGGCTATATCAGCCTCAGTAGTAGCGGCCTTTATTTGAGGTGAATAGGCCAAATCACTCGTATTTCTCGCATTAGCCTGCGCACCTGAAATAGCCCCAGCAGTCTGTAAGTCTGCCATATTACCACCAAGCTTTTCTTGGTACTTATTTTGTCCCAGAGCCTGTCCATAACCCGCCATTGGTTGGTATGCACCATCAGCTCCCACTTGGATTCCTTTGTCGACGGTCTTTGCGAATTGAGCTAATGTATTAGCTCCCGCTTCATCACCAGCATCAAGGCGTTTTTGGTACTCGTTAGCCAGCTGCATGGCGGCAGGTGTAGTACCTTGCGCCAAACGTTTAGCTTGTTGCTTCTTAAGCTCAAACGCCTCCGCTTCTCTTTGGTAATCCCCAAAACTCTTTAGCTTATCAAATACACTTTCTGCCATTATTTACCCCCAATCCCGCCGTAAATATCACTCATCATTTTCATGCGTTGGTTTTCTTTAGCTATAGTTGCATTAGCCATAGTGTCGCCAATACGCGCCGAGTAATCACCATAATTAGTCGCAGCGCCCAATCCTTGAGCAGATTGTCCAGACAACATGTTGTATGTGTTCTGCTGTTGTTGTAACCATCTATTGTAAGCATCATTATAAGTCTGATCTGCCAAACCTTGACCGAACTGCTGAGCTTCTTTTAAAGCCTGTCCCGAGAAGTAGTTTCCACCAGCAGATTGTTTCCTGCCTAACGCTTGCTCACCTTCCGCTAATCTAAACTGATAACCTGGATCAGTTTTAAAATCACCTGTAGTAAAGTTACCACCCAACGCCCCGCTTGATAGCGAGTTTGCCAACTGTGTATTAGCCTGCTTGCCAGTTTCCATATATGGATTAAGCTGTGATTGAGCATCCCTCATTCCGGAGGTTTGGTGATTAGCCGCCCTATCTGTTGCTTTTGTCGCTCTTATTCCGCTAACTAACCCCATAACAGGATTTGCAGAAGGAGTAACCGCTTGTGCTATACTTGACATATTAAACTCCTATAAATACTGGTATCTCATTTGATAATCGTTTTTCGGTTGAGCCTGTTGTTGTCCGGCACTCTGGATGCCCTGTTTTAATAACGGACTCATGGCAGAGCTACCGCCTAATGCACTCATTAGCCCGGAACCTCCCATAGCACTGCCTGCCCCAGTAGCCCCAGCTCCAGCAGCAGCACTTCCGCCGAGGGCGCTCATTAATCCACCGCCCGCAGCTCCCGCTCCGGCTCCGGCGGCTCCCGCTGCGCCAGCACCCGCCAAACTACTTCCCGCCGCTGCCAATAATGGTATTAGAAAAGGTAACATATCGATTACTCCATATTGTTTGTCTTGCTTTGTATTTTGCTCTTTCTAAAAGCCTACCTAATCTTTTGTCACTGAATGCATAAAGAGTTTCAACAACTCCCATTTCCTCCAAGAACTCATCACATTTTTTAATGAACTCTAAAGTTATCTTGCTTCGGTAAGGCTTCTTAATAAAAATTCCTGTATTGGTAGCCTCTATAAATTTCTTATAATGAAGGTTATTACTTAATAAGAACCCTGCATATGCTACCATTTCGCCATCGACTCTCGCTATGACTGCCACACATCTACCCGCCAAACTCAACTGTAGATACATATCCCAGTCGACATCCGGCCTCCCATAATCCTCTTTCAAATCCATATCAGCGTAGTGTGTCTCTACATTCCTAGCTATTTCTTCTGCTGCCTCGTGAAATGGTATCAATTCATAAATCATGTAGCTTCCACGAATCCTAATATGTTTATTGGCGTTGTCACCGTTGTCCACGTAGGCGTATAAATCCTATTATTCGTAGCGTTAACCATCCCCAATCCACCGCCTAAATTATTCGATACCGTTAAACAAACTCCGTTCGAATAAGTAGTAAGTGGGAAATTATCAATGTAAGTCGTTCCCGCAATAGCACTTGTATTTGTTGCTGGAGTCACTAAGACGTTAAAATAGCACAAATACTGAGAAACTCGATAATATCTACCTGTTATATTAGGAGTTCCAGACGTGGTTAAACTCACAAAAGTAGGAGTCCAATCAGTCCCAGCATCCCCATTATAAGCCTGATTAAAAAAGAGCAACCACGGCATGGTAAGCTCACCGCCCTTTTCCGTTAATGGATTTCTAGTTGGAGGTGGCTGCATTGTCATGACAAATAACTCCCGCAGATAGCTACTTTTACTGGATCAGATATTTTTATACGGAAGGTCATTTGCTGTGCAATGCCTAAGCGTCTAAAGTTGACGTTTGTCGTATAAGCCCCAACCCTACCTATGGAGGTTGTATAGCTTGTAGACCATGTCCTTGCGCCATCTTTGCTTAGCTGCAACGTAACAAGAGGATTTTGACCCTGACCTGATTGTAAGCCCACGCCAGTTTCAAAACCTAAGTTAAGTTTATTGTATCTTATTCGTTTAAACTCGTCAACTAAGTGTGTGTATATCCTTTCTCTTAGCAATGAGTCGCCATTATCTGAATAGAAATCCATTGACATCTCATAAATCTTGCCATCAACACGACTTCCAACCAACTGTTTTCCAAATATTGACATACAGCAGTAACCTAAATGCTGCTCATATTCGCCTTCAGAATTGAGGTATGCGCGTTCGTGCCACAATTTAGTAGATAAGTCATAAACTAAAGAAGTCTCTAACCCACCGCCTGTAAATACTACAAAATTATGCCCTTGTTCCTGGTATGTATAAGAAACTATTTCTTCAGGTAATGTTGCTTGTGAAAAGCGTAGGTTAATAGGCTCAGGAGAAATAACAGAAGGTACTACACTTGTTGTTTGGTAAACTGAAAACCGCCCATTATCGTCTTGTCCTAGCCATATAATAGAGTTTTCTAGTGCAATAGCTGTACAGGACGCGAGTATACCCACATCTAATTTACCGCCTGATATTTTCTGAAATGGAAATGCGCTTGATCCTGTATTAGTCCATATCTCGGAAGTAGTGCTTCCCAATAGCCACAACTGACCTAAAGCATTATAAACCCTTACCAAGTTGTCAGGAGACGATTCAGCCGTAGCAAAGTCTAATGAGTTCCAACTTGTGCCATCATAAAGTGCAGATCTATAAAACGAACCAGTACCAACTTTATTTACAACAAAATATCCATCGATAAATGTAACAGTTCCGCAGGTTGGTAAATCTGGATCAGTTACCTGTGCAAAAGCATTTGATGAGTATGTGAATATATATAGATTAGCACCATCACATATTGCTAGTTGCAAACCATTTTCTGCAATTGTCACATTACCAGAGCTTTGCAATAAAGTGCCACGGTTAATAGTGTCACCAGCGTTGTCGATTTCCCATAGATTAGCGCCACTTACAACAAAACCCCTGCCATTAGCTGCGGCAAAGTTCTGACGACAAGCACCTACACCAGCAGTTCCGAATAAAGATAAGCCCGGAGTTCCATATAATGCTGAAACTTCCTTACCCTGTTTGTCGAATACCGGATATAAATTAACTGAACGCTCAGCATTAAAAGGCAAGCTGTAATCTTGATAAGAGCCGCCAACGAGTCCGATTTTCACGTGTAATATCCTGTGTAAATATTAAACATACCTATTTGGCTTAATGGCGGAGCATCCATAGTTCTTACTTTCATTATCGAGCGAGAAATTGCACCTTTGGAATCATTTGCTATCTTTAATAATAATGGGTCAACCTTCATTCCATATTCAGGACAAAGTTCTACAGCTAGGTTGTAAATCAACATCCTGTTCCATCCCGCAGGCAGACTAACAGTTTGATTTAAGGTAAACTGTGTGATTTCCTTCTCGGAGGTTAGGGATAAAACATAACCAGTCGAGGGGTATGGATATAGATTAATTGTTCCATACGGAAAAGCATTAGTGTAGTTCAGTAAATCAGGAATGGATTGTAATGTCTTTAAGTCCAGTCCCTGATATACCTCATCAGGCGCAAGATACATCGAGTCATAACTTATCGTACCGCTATTAATATGCGCCTCGATAATCTTTATAGGACGCGTAGTGTTAAAATCTTGCGAAGCTCCAATGGTATAACTTCCCACACCAGCGCTTAGATTGAATAATTCAGTCACCCTTGATGTAATCAACAAGGAGTCATTTGAAAACGAACCTAACAAATCATTTAACGCATCTAAAGCATCACTAGCCTCATCAGAAGCGGGGACTTCTGTTTTAGTCAGTATCCCCGCTTTCTGCATTGCTTTAGTAATAATAGTAAGAGCCGTGGTCATAACTACCTCTTATAAAAACTAGCCGTAATAATAGGAGTTCCAGCACTTACTACACTTACATAACTACCATCACTAGGTATCGCAAAACCTTTAGGATTTTGCATGCCTAATAAACCAGTAGTGCTATCGGCAGGGGTTGAAACCACAGCTTTAATTGTTACATCATCAACAGTTCCGGTAAAGCCACTTGTGCCAAATGAGATTGCCTGCGTACTACCTGCGATAATAACCTCCGCAAATGTTGCAGAGGTGCTTCTAGCAGTACCAGCCGTACCACCTAAACTGACTGTTATTGTTCCAGCAGAACGTGTTGCCGTATAAGTCACTAAATAACCTTGTCCTGCTACGATAGGATATACAGTATTAGCAGTTTGACTTAAAGCAGTGGAGATTGCGCCTGTGGCGATTGCAGTTGAGCCGTCCGTTGTCCAACCCGTACCCAATACCCACGCTGTTACGGAAACGTTGTCAATACTACCAGTGAATCCTGCACCAGTGAAAGCTATAATTTGGCTTGCTCCAGCTACAAATGTTTGAGTAAATGTCGCCGCAGAACCTCGTGCCGTGCCAGCCGTGCCACCAACTGACGCTGTTATTGTTCCAGCTGTGAAAGCCGTTACAGTAAACGTTAAAGTATAGGTATATCCTGGGATTAACGTTATAGCAGAAGTCTGAGATAAAGCTGTAGAAATAGCACCTGTAGCAGTTGCAACTCCTGCGGCAATAGTCCAACCAGTACCCTTCGTCCAGCCAGTATCACTGGCGAACGCACCGTTAGTTACATATTCAGCAAAAGTACCGTTAGTTACCCTATCTTGCCCTTGTTGTGAATTAAATACTCTCGCATAGAAGTCAGAAGCTACAGGAGCACCGAATATTACATAACCAGCTTTTAGTCCCGTGGCGCTATCCGACGGTACAGTAATATTTTCAGGAACGTTAGCAGCTAATACAACCGCTTCCGTATCTGTATTACTATCTTGCGCCCAAGGATATACTTGGTTAATTACTAGGTTTGCTAGGTTTGCCATTTTTCACTATGTCCTTTTCTTCGGGTTTAGTTTCTAGCTTAGCCTCTTCTGGAAGCGACCAACCTTGTTTAAGAAGAATCTCAACTAATCCACTCTCTTTAGAAAGGAATTTAGTATCTGAGCCTTTTGTTAATGTAATCATTTTATACCTATGCTATTTGATAAACTTCAAGTGTGGAGCCAGCGTAATATGTAGTTTCATCGGCATGAGATACGTTTTGTGCGCCCTGCACCTGAATAGTGCCAGCAGTCGCAACGACAATAGTACCCTCTAATTCGATACATATATTAGCCGCTGTTGCTGCTACTATAGAGGCAGCGCTTGTAGTAGTAGTAAATCTTGTTACTGCCACAGCAGAAGCTGTAAATGCCTTAGCCTCACATTGAATAGATGTAGGTGTCGCGTAAACAAATGCTACTTTCGTGCCTCCATTAGCAGTAGCTAAACATTGCAGAGCCACTCTAAATTTATAAGTTCCAACAGCAAGCGTCGCTACTAGTCCAGTAAGGTTAGTAAGGGTGGTGCTTTCATCTACTACTACATCAGCACTTTGTCTTGCTGGCGTAGCCCTGTTGTACAAGTCTGTAAAGTTTGCATTTACTTTTGAACGCAGTGAATAATCAAATGCACCTTCATTAGCATTTGTAAGTGTTTGTTGAGCCATTTTTAATCCCCTTGTGATGATAGGGTGACCCGAAAGTCACCCTAATTAATTACGCAGTTACACGACAAGCCCATTCAGGACGTACTGCTACGAATCCATAAAGAACATCGATACGCATTAGCATCTTGTCTGTTAATGGTAAGTAGTCGCGGATTACACGTACTGTGATACCATTAACTGTTGACTGTGATGCCATATCCGTACCATCTGGTAATACCAAAGGAGCAGAAGCGAAACGGAACGCAGATGGTGCATATGTGAAGTTCTGGAAGTAAGATGTAGACACGCCACCAACTGGAGTTATCACATCGTTATCAGTTGGGAAGCCTGTTATATTCTGCTGTGAACCAGTCGTGTACATCGCTGGAGACACTACCAAAGTAGCATAACCAGAAGCATCAGCAGTTACAGAAGTTGTAGAAACAAACTGCTGTAATTGACCAGTAGATACTTTAGTTATCGGGTGTACTGAATACACACCAGCAACAGTAAACACTGTACCAGCCGTAACTGTGCCAGTATTAGCTGTTAGAGCCTCAACAACAAGTGATGTAGAACCCTGAACAGAAACGGTAGTACGCACTTCAAACACAATATCATTACCATTTGTCTGCAATGGCAATAAGTTGTTTTCTAGGTAAGTGAAGCCATCAGCCGCGCCGATTGCACCAGACTTGTAAGTCTTAGCTAATTCAGCTTGGTTGTTAAATAGACCCTTACGCGCGTTTGACGCAGACTGAGTTGCAGTTGAGTTAAGCAATGCGAACAATTCAGTACCAGGCACTAGAGATTGTTTTAATTGAGAACGAGCCCCTAACATAGTGTTAGTATCGAATACTGTAGAGCCGCCAGTTCCAACGCTTTGATATGTAGCATTTTTAGCCAACACCAAACATTCAGCTTCGATAGTTTGAGCTAAAGAAGAAATAGCAGGTTTTAGAATGCGGTTAGCCCATGATTTCAGTGATAAATCAGTGGCGATTTCAGCAGAAGTAAGATTTACAGCTACGTTTCTTGTTTTATCCAAAGCCATTGGAACTTTCTGCTCGATAACATCCTGAACAGTAGATGTAACGTCAGCCGTAGTACCAACTGTGAAACGAGCCGGCTTGGAGATGTTAATAGTGTCACCAGGGTTATAGCCGTTTACTTGACTGAAGCTAGAATCTTCTTCTTTGTCAATAGTTTTAAGAAACTGAAATTCATCTTCCAACATTCCAGCGGCCATTTTTGATATAATTGTAGTAGCGGATTTAACCGTGTTAATAGTTTGTACCATTTTTTAATTCCTATTTTGTGTTTAGCCATTTTAAAAGTTCTTGTGGACTCGATTCCGCACTTATTCTTTTATTGGAACTTCCCGTTCCCTTTAGACCTTCTATCGGGGCAGGGGTTTTTGTTACTGGTTTTGCTTTAGATAAGACCTCGCCTCTAGCTTCTGCCTTTGCGATTATCATCGCTGCCCTAGCAAGCGTGATATTCGGAGCGAACAACTCATCTAAACGCCCTTCTTTTGCTAATGCATAAAATGCCAATTCTGGCGCATCAGATTCAAGGAAGGCTCTTTCTAATTCGGGGGATAAATCCAACAAGACATCTTTATTCTCAATAAAAACCTGCTGATAATCAGGAACAGTTTTCATCAATTCATCGACTTTGCTAACAACTTCGCTATTACGCCGCGCTGTCCACTCTTCTCGAGCAGAATCAAAGCTTTGTTGCTCTTGTTCTTTAGTTCTGGCCGCTTGTTCTTGTTGATATTCTTGTTTGGCTTGGGCTTTCAAGTATTCGCCATAATTCCCATCGAAACTTTCTTCTCTGAGTGGCTGCGCTGCAGATTGTGTCTGCTGCTCACGATACTTATTTAGCTCCGCCTTTAATGCTGCCCTTTCGGCATGCAGTTTTCCAATTTGTTTATCGCGTCTGGAGATCGCGTTAACAGCCTTCTTTGGAAACATCACATCATCGGACTCAGTTGTCTCTGTTGGTGTCGTTTCTTCAGTGGCTACTTCTTCTACTTGGGGGGTTTCAATCGGCGCTTCAACTTCCACAGGAGCGGGAGTCGATTCAAATGCCTGATTAATAATGTCGTCCATATTACGTTACCATATTATTGTTGAGTTGGCAAGTGCCTAACTATCAGAAATATCTGATTCTTTGTGCTCGCGATCTAGCAGCATATTCTCACGTTCTTCTTCTGCGCGGATTCTCATATCCTCGGCTTTTAAATCTAGCTCACGCTGTTTCATTCCCAACGCCGCCATCTTAAATTCTCTCTCTTCTTTCGCTTTTTCAGCTTCAATGCGAAGCTTCTCTTGTTCTTGCTCCAATTTCATAATCTCAAGCTGTATCTTTGCTTGGTCGTTGCTTGCGTTATTCTCCTCAGCCATAACCTTGACTTGTATCTCTCCGTCTTTATTCTTAAGCTGCATTTCTAATTCAGCCATTTGAGCCTGCATATCAGCAAGCAATTGCTCACCCTGCTGGATAACCATTTTCATTTGTTCTTTTTCTGGGTCAAACTCTTGATCTTTGTTTTCATCTAAGAATTTAGGGTCGATTACTTTCTTCATACGCTCAGCCATTTCTTGACCGCCTGATATGTCCATATTCTTAAACAATAGGTCGCCCATAACATTCATTAGTTCTGGCTGCGATTTAACTACCTCACCAAAGAAATCCGCGGCTTCTTGGCGTTTGGTTAGGCTGGAAGCGCCAGTTGTAACCATTATGCCGTAGTCTCCTTTACCAAAATCATAACTACGTTTCTGGCCTTCGACCATTGCACCGTTAATACCGACCATCTTTGGCTCGTCCTCGACACCTCTAACAGCTATAACTCTAGGAGTATCCAGTACTTCGCCTCTAGCACATACTAATACCTTACCAACTTGCGCAATTGAGCGTTTTAGATTGTCGCCGAAGTGATACGTCGCAACATCACCTTCTTCTTTACGGCGTGAAATAGCAATACCCGAGGTCTCATTGGATGCCTCACCAAGTGATGCGTTGTAAATACCCATGGTAGCTTTGATATCGTCCACTGTTGAACGGGCGGCATTAACAATTCCTGTAGGAATAGTAGGCGGGTCTAGCCTTTGAGGGGCAGGCATCGGATTGCCGTCTGCATCATGCGTGTTGTAACGTAAAACCATTGATTTTTGAGGATTTAGCCAGTCCTCTTTATATTCGTCAACTTGACCAGCGCCAGCCATAATAGGGGCGTTAGGTTGTTTCATTAGAAGCTCTGTTTCAAGAGACTTCCAATAATTATACATCCTCTGCGCGTCTTTGGATTTACGTATCAGGCTATATAATTGACGTTTACCATCAATCCACGCCTCTTCACCATAAACTGGAATTATCGGTATATACTTACCGGGGAAGGTCGACTGAGCTAGAACCTCCTCGCCAGATAGAATATAGCGCATTACTTTTGATTTCTTTAGTTTTCGAGTGCTAGAATATTCAACATCTTGAACAACCTCCTCCATATCTCCAGTGTCAGTAAGCCCCACCTCTTTAACTTCATCTATAATTTCGTAGTATTCGGCTACATTTACAGAATCATCGTCTTTATAGCTTCCTTTAGTATCCTCACCAAACGAACAAACTTTCTTACCTGGATATCGACGCTTAAATTCCTGCGCGCTCATTGGTTGGATTTTAGTAGCACGTCTCGCATCTGAACCATCCGCTTCGATGGAGTCACAATCTAGCCAAACTTGAAGGGCGTTAACACAACGTTTTATCGTAAGCTCTTGGTTGAAACTATCGTTGCTTACATAGCCATGATCTATAAATATGAATCCAATAGAGCAACGTACCGAACTAAGAGAGGCTGTATCATACGCTTCATCTGCATTGGATTTATATTCAACGTGCTTTATCCAGCCCTTAATCATATCAGCCGTTTCAACGTCTGCATCCGCTTCAGGTATAATGTTTATTGTGGGGGTGTTCATCCTGATGGTATTGGCTACCTGATGAATAAATTGACCCAACTGGTCAATTGTCAAACAAGGACGATTCGCCCTTAATTTCCTATCGTCTGCATTCCATTGCGCGTCTTCATTGTCTGATATGAAATACATATCATCCCGAGCTTTCCGATAGATTTCTTCCCAGTGGTCTTTATCCCTCTGGTAATTATCCTGCGCTCTTTTTAAGACATCCGACACTATTAACCTCTTGCGATTTAATAGCTATCTTTCGATGCCTAATGAACATGACTATGTGTCTATGCTTTGATAATTATATACCTGTCGAATTGTTATGTCAAATATAATTGGTAACACAAAGATTACCCATATTTTAGGGGGATGTTTTTAGTTGCCCATCCAAGAACCGCCACCAGACGGAAGTTTCATTGATACTGGTTTACCTCTTGACAATCCAGCTTTCACCCTAGCAGCAGCCCTTGCGGCATATCTAGCCGCATCTGCGCTGTTACTAGTCCAATCATGCTTTGGTTTTGGTTTGAATATATTGCGGTCTTCGTCCCATTCGTAACCATATTGCTCCAATGCAAATATACCTGTCTCAGTCTTCTTTGCGTCGAATACAGAATATGCGAGGGTTTGGCGCATAAGCTCTATCCCATGAGTTACATCATTCTCTCTATCTAAAACGGTGTTGGATAAGCCCTGCAACTCAAGCTGCTTAGATACGCTCTCACCTCGAATGTTACCATGTGCCCCATCGTGGGGTAGAAAATGGCCTTTCTTGACATAATTATAAGGCTTATCCTTCACTATCCTAACATAATGGTCTAATTGTTCGCCAGTATTTTCGTAATAATCTAGCCACCTTAACTCTCTGCCAATGAACTGTAGCCACCATATTGCAGTAGCGTCTCCGAAACCTAAATCCCATGCTGTAAATACCTCACTTTGTGGATCATATGGAACAACCGTTATTCTGCCTTCTTCCCTCGCCTTAGCAATCTGCTTAGCATACACAGCACCTGAACGCCTTGTATCTAGTTCTCCCTCATAAACGTGTTGACATGCCTCAGGGTCATCCTTGAGAAGCTTTAGCCTTTCTTTATTTAATTCATCAGGAAAAAATGGATTATGCCGCCATGATATCTTTTTTGCGATATTATCAGGGTCTTGTGTAACAACAAATCTTTGATAGGTCGGGTCTGTGTAATTCTTTGGATTAAAAATAATCCAAATCTCTGAGCCATTTTTACGAATAGTTGGTATTAGAACTTCATAAGAATTATTTGACACATTTTCGGCCTCTTCAATGCAAAAATAATCTACCCCCTCAAGCGATTTGATGTCAGTAACGTTGTGTTTTAATCCCCGAAACTTGAACTCAGTACCATTTTTACCGCGAATCACTGTTTCTTGAATATCATAGAACCATGATAGGTTATACTTGCGTATCATATCGCATAAAACTGTATGAACAGAATCTTTGATCGATTTCTGTATCTCGCGACCACAAACTATACGCAATGGCCTTTCCATCCCCATGACTAATAGTGTAAGATGAGCAGCCTGTGACTTGCCACCACCACGCCCACCATACAAGGTTTTATAGCGGCTTGGAGTGCGTAAGAATTTAAATACTGAGGGGATTACTATTTCTGTCATCCTATTACGCTAGCTAAATATTCGCCTCTTTGTCTTACGTGATCATATTTCAGCGTCGGAACGTCGTAGTTATCATATGCTATCATATCCGATTCAGTTTTAAAGAAAACTGTGTCATCGCCTATTCGGGAAAAGAAACGCATTCGTGAATTACGTGGCTTTATCCAAATACCAATCAAAGCCCCATTTTCATCATAACGTGGAGAAATATCATTTACATTGCCTTTCCATTTATAACGCTTAAGAAATTCTATTTCAGTAATGGTCAAAATCTATCCCAACTAATTCAGCTAATTCCCATAATTTGCATTCAATTTGTTTCATACGCTCTTTTCCTGCCTCGATTTCTTCCAAAGCCGCTGTATGCTCGCGAACTAACCTGTCATACTGGATAGTTAAAAAGGCTTCTTGCTCATCATTTAATTTAGCCATTGTTACACCCTCTCCAATTCAGGAATTAAAAGCCAGTGGGTTATGTTTGGAACAGAGATTGGTCGATCTTGCTCAACATTATATATTCTAAAAGTTTTATTATAATAATAGCCTGCGTACATCGCATTCAATTCATGCCGCATAAAAACCGAATCTCCATCTTCTGGCAAACCATCCACTACATTAGTCCATTCGCACATGTTACACTTTTCCTGCTATGTTTTTGTCTAATCCCGTGATTTCTAGCACTTCTTACCCCATAAGCTTAGTCTTTTGTTACAGAATTAACGCCCGTTTGTAACACCTCAGTCTGACCAATATCCAACTTAACCTCACCATTCACTATTATCTTTAGACCAAAATCTACGAACAAAATAACTGTAGCTAATAATACTAAAAAAATTAATATTCTATCTATTTTACTCACTTTCTCCTCCCATAATTCTCACGCTATCCTCGTGCCATTCGGGTATAGATGTATCAACGCCTTGTTGAGCGCCCATAACCTGATTAACCCTAAAGTCTGTCAGCATATCATATAGCTCATTTAGCTTATGCTCCAGCTTTAGTACACGCTCTCGTAATGCAGCGACTTCCTTAGTATCACTAGTTGTTCTTGCTATTGTTGCGGCTATAATTGCTGCTATTTCTTCCGGCTCAATTCTCATCTTTACTATCCACATCAATTCTTATAATTGTTATGCCACCCTCTTTAGTGCAAATCCATAAAGGTGAATCTAAAGGAATTGGGTGGGTTAGACTTCTATTAATAGCCTCCTTCCCTTCCAACTCGATAGCTGGAGTAGACTTTTTAATCCTAACCTCCCTAATCTGTCTCATTTGCATCCACATATCTAACTGTTATACTCTGCTCTATAGCCCCGCCGTCTTTACCAGTAAGCGCTAGTGAGGCCTTATCATGTCCGTGTATTTTAGCTTTACCCATAATAGCTGATATGGCTGCTGAGGTGTGCTCTAAACTATAGGCTATGGCCTTAGCTTCATTGAGTTCTTCAGTGAGAGAATCGACTGTTACTTTGTGACGTTGTGCATGTTCAGCTTGGAGATTTTGTACCCTAAGGGCTACATAAGGGTTTAACATTAACTTGTATGCCTCATTCCATACACATTGGGGGCTGGATTTTTCACAATTATATGATTGTCTGTAAGCTTCACTTGCGTTACTTAATTCAATATATCGTTGGCAGAATTTTTCCTGTTGGGGGGTTAACTCAACTCCTGCCGCTTCTGGATTAGTCATTGAACAACTCCTTGTTAACTTCTAAGTCTTTAGCTACAGAGTGATAATAAAGTAAATCATTTGGGTTATCCGTTATAAAACAGTCTATTCTTATAGCATCCCTTCCATATTTAACTACATAGTCCCTTATGACACGCCAATGGAGGCTTTTGAATAGAGGAACCTCAAATCCGTCCGCAATAATCTCTTCCTCTATTTGCTTCTTTGCTTTTAGGGCGAAATCCCTCATTTCCTCGAATGAATCAAAAAGGCCTCCCTTCGAGTATTGCTTTGTAATATTCTTTACTGTCATAATTCCCTATAATAAGTTCCCAACCTTAAGCAGGATGGATACACCCGCGGCATATGCTGTTCACCCAATCAAAACGCTTTTTTCCGACTTATCAACGGAACTAGGATATTGACGGGCTAAGCTGTTATTATAGCCTAATTCAACCTATAGTCAACCATCCAACCTACTTTCTTCCAAAATAGCTCGCCCGAAATTATTACTACATTCCATATCTGCTAATAAATCCAGTGTAGCATTCATCAGACGTATAGCCATGATGTGGCGGAATTTCTCAATTCCTATAGCTTCAATTGCGTCTTCTATATCCGCGAATAGCTCGTCCATTATACGCTTTATTGTGAACTTTGCAGCAATGTTTTGTATGGACGTAAACATCTGGGCGTGTTTCTCATATTCTTTTACAAGAGTCTCGCAGTGTTTAAATTCTTTAGAATGAAATTGTAGTACATTTGTCATATTACTTATCCTCTGCCAGCCTACGAGCCAGCTCTAATATTTTAATAACAGTACCCGGTATTTCCCGCTTGCCTGTTCGATAGCGATGTATCGTCGAGCGGTCTTTGATACCGAGGAACTCAGCCATCTTTTTATCGCTGAGTCCCATTTGCTGTTGGATTTTGGTAAATTGTTCTGGTGTTATCATTTACGCAGCCCTTAAAGATTCATAAACACAATCCAAAGACATATCAGCAAAAGCTTTCATCTTTGGCATTCCATATGAGGATTCACCCACACGACCAGTTAATAGCTGCATAGCCATATCATTCTGTTTTTTATCCCATAGAATAACCGATTGCTTTATCGCTTCTTCCATTGTCATTTTATTTTCAAATACATCCTTCAGAAAATTATCTGCCAATGTACGGCCTATAGTCTGGATATATTCTGCAAATTCTCTTTCGTTCATATTGAATGATTTTGCTAAATCTTGTGCGTTCATTTCATTTCTCCAATTTATCGCTGCATAATTGCTAGCTGATAAATGTAGTATATACACAAACGTTGCCAATAGCAACAACTATTTTGCATTATTCTAATTTATTTAACTCCTCTGCATCCCTGATTGATGTATTCCAACCCAGCATTCTCACAATAGCCATGGCCATATCTTTTGGCGGTATCGATTCGAGAATGGTATTTATCTGCTGTGTGAGCTTCCGTTTACCTTCTTTATCCTCAGAATTGTAACACTCGTAGTAATAGTCTTTTATAAATTGATTACTCATAGTTTCTCCTAGCCTATGTTGTTAAATAATTGATTTAATGCCTCATTAATCGATAAAGTCTTATTTTCGCGCTTAATCTCAACATGCGTTCCTAGGATTTTATCTATCCTAACTTTTAGGAATTGCATCTTGTGATATTTCTCATTCATCATTGAAATAAGCTGCCCAGAACTTGGCATAAAATTATTTCCTTCGGGTAATTGCCGATACTGAGCGCAAGCATCCTCAATTAATTGAATCGGATATTTACCCAAATCATTACAGTAATCTTGAAACATATACTTAACTTCTTCTGGTGCTTTAGCCTGCATGCCGCAATGTAAACTCAATTTCTTTACCGCAACCGCAATCTGGTTTGGAGTTGCTGGCCTTAATGCTACATCCAATAGTTTAGCCGCGTCTTTAGCATCATTGATTGCCTTATCGCTTCTTGGAATAGGGCGCATCCGATAATTATTAGTTACTAAATCTCTTTTAAAACCAGTTACTTTTCCATTTTCAAAGATACAGTTATCATCCCAATCAACATCATTGCTCCTGATTAAATTCAGAAAGGGCAAGCTCAATCCCTCTTGTGAAGTCATCGTGCACGCTTGGTTTTTTGTTGTTATTTCCATTATAATCTCCTTTAATTTCAAAAAATCCTGACCAACTGTTTATTATTGATTGATCGATCACTGCGGCGGGGTCGTGCCCTTTCTTGCGCAATTCATCCAATTTAACGATTAGCATCTGAATAGCTAAATCGGTCGGGACTTTGTTTTTCTTCTTTCGAACTTCTAAGAATCCATTCCATTCGTTTAATGGTAACCAATCGGGAAGTGGTAAAGCGACAGCTTTTACCCTCTTCTTCTGTTCTGTATCTGCTATGTTATGTTCTGTTCTGTTCTGTTCTGGGGGTGTTGCTGCAACGTTGCATGGGCGTTGCATGTTACTTCTCTTCTTCTCTCGATGCCTTCTCGACCGCTCTGTGCTTGTGTCGGAGATATATTGCCGCCTATCCCAACTAAGGATATTCCAAGCATCATCAATGAAGTCTTTTTTAATAAAAAGCTCTTTAGTTTCTTGTAATTCTTGCTCTGAAATTCTCAATGCGAAACACAACTCCGTTTCATGCAACGTTGCAAGAGCGTTGCTGCAACGGAGACAAAAAAGCATAATCAAGCGGCGTTGCATATGCTCAGGCATTATCTGCACTTTAGCATCCGTAGCAAATTCTGAGTAACATCTAAACCAATCCATGATTGCCCCTTATAAGCAGTATAGTTTTATGGGTAGTAGGTGTAGCAGAGAAGACTATAAGGGAACTTCTCCCGCCGCTAAGCGTTGCTACACCATTATTTGGAAGGTTATTCCAGATTTAAATCTACAATCAGTATTTGCACAAGTCAAACATAAAGCAATAGCTAATTGATTTATTTTATTAAACACTCTTCCCTAATCTGCGAGAGATAAACACGCTCGTTTTCTGGTATTTCAGACTCTGACAAGTAACCAGCAACAAACGCCATCCATGTGGCAAGCAGCACTAAAAGCATAATCATCTTTATTGGCATGATTCATCCTCCGCCATTGATTTCACTAACGCACTAATAGCATCCTGGCTTTTCACTGACTTGATTCGAAGAAAATTACGAGATACCTCTATCGTTAATCTCTGATGCGCAGTCGGCATAGGTTGCTGTTCGCTGTGAATGCTCTCAAAAAACCAAGTTATAGGCTTTTTAAACGCTTCAGCAATTGCCACCAGCCTGCTTGGACAAAGGCGATTAGTGCCTTTCTCATATTTCTGAAGCTGCTGGTGCGAAACGCCAATTTTCCCAGCTAATTGTTGGCGCGAAAGGCCGCGCGAAACACGCTCTTCATGAATCTTATTGCCAATCGCTTTATCAATATTAGACGAACGCTCACTTACTCTACTCATTTTAATACTCCATTTTAATACAAAATTTATAATCACAGTATTCAACAGGCGTAATAGTTAAGTAGAAACCCCATATAATTATTACAAATATGATCCCTAAAGTGACATAATAAATATAATCCATAAGTCTTAACATATAAACACCCTTAATTGAAATACTGCACATGCCGACAATATGTAGTTGAACTATAGTTGTCAACTATTAATTTGCATTGTTTTTTAGAATTATAATTAATGGTTGATATTTTAATTAATGAGGGGATGTATTGTTATATTGGGTATAAATTTTATACCCTTATAGCTTGTGTTATAACGTTCACTAGAAGCCTAGCTAATGTTATAATATTGACTAGATGGTGAACTAGAAATAACCCGAGCTATCACAAGATTTATCTCTTGGATATTCGGTAGGGGATTTTGTTAGGGGTATTTTCCTACGTACGGCGTACCACTCTTTATTGCGAAGACGTGATGCCTCGGCAACGCAAGCCTTGCAGTATTTAGCCTTGACAGGATTTTTAACTGGAGTAAAAGGCTCGTCGCAGAGGCCACAAAGTTTAATCATATTACACCTAGCTCATTTAATATTTCTTTCACTTCATCAACTGATCTAACAACATATACATGATGACCGTCTTCTTTTAACTCCGCATGTAGCGCCTCTTGTTTTTCCGTGAGCTTTCCTTTTGCGCTTTTAACCTCTAAGAATACTAACCGCAACAACCAACACCCCCAACCATCATACTCTAAGTTGTTCCAATAGATGCATATATCTGGCCAACCAGTTCTAACGCCCTTAGCCTTTAAACGCTTTTGACGGTGCATAGCAGCCCAAGTGCCTGATTGATTGGAAACTTCGACTGTATGCCACCGTGAAGGCCGCTTAATTACTAAGTCAAGGTATTGAGCAATCTGTAGATGTATTTGCTCTTCCAAGAGGTCTGGTACATATACTGTACGTTTTTTATTAACCTTAGCTACATTAGGATGTTGCGTTTTCTTCATCTAATACCCACAGTCTTTCATGGTTAATTCAGGAACTATTTTAACGAGCAGAAGCGCCTTCTGGTAGGATGGTTTTGAACCGTCATAATACTTGTATATCATCTTCCGTGACACTCCAAACGCTTTAGCAAGCGCAACGGTGCTTATATTTCGCTCGTTCTTATAGCTCACTATCTTGGTTTTAAAATCCATAACATTTTCTATTTTTAATTAAAATAATAGTTGACACTAGCCGTATACTGGAGTATACATTGCTTATCAACAAAATACAACAGGTAAATTATGACTACTGTATATTTCAATGCTTATTACGATAAAGACAATTCTGTATTTATCGAGGCCAGTGGTAAAAGCTATGATGATGTTATTAAAGAGGCCGGAGAATGGAGTAACCTTCATTACGCATTTACTCTTGAGGTTGATTTGGAGGGGGAAACAAAACGCATAGATTTATCGAGTAAGATATTTGATTATAGATTCCCTGTAGGGATTACGAACGTTTAACTGGCCACGAAATGGGCTTAATTTCAGGGGGTATATAATGATAAAGGATGACAGCCTAAGAGCAGCATCAACAATAACGCTAAGGTCTACTAATGATGTTAGCAAGATTAAAGAGGATCTGGCACTTGTTAAAGAGCAAAATATACAGGCTCTAAAATCTCACCTTATGGATGATTTTGGAAATGCGTATATTGGAATGTATCGAGCATTGGAGTTACGCGGCGTTCAGCAATAAATTAGATATTAATTAGGAGAATAAAATGAAATTTGAAATATTAAATAGATTCACAATGAAAGCACAATTCACTTGTGAGCTAGATGTAGAATTTGAGACAAAAAGCATTAGATACCAGCGAGGCGAGGCTTTAAGGCTTGCAGTCCTCCGTGGTGCAGTCCTCCGTGGTGCAGTCCTCAGTGATGCAGACCTCAGTGATGCAGACCTCAGTGGTGCAGTCCTCCGTGGTGCAGACCTCAGTGATGCAGTCCTCCGTGGTGCAGACCTCAGTGATGCAGACCTCCGTGATGCAGACCTCAGTGGTGCAGACCTCCGTGATGCAGACCTCAGTGATGCAGACCTCAGTGATGCAGTCCTCCGTGGTGCAGACCTCAGTGATGCAGTCCTCCGTGGTGCAGACCTCAGTGATGCAGACCTCAGTGATGCAGACCTCAGTGGTGCAGACCTCAGTGATGCAGACCTCAGTGGTGCAGACCTCCGTGATGCAGACCTCAGTGATGCAGACCTCCGTGGTGCAGTCCTCAGTGGTGCAGTCCTCAGTGGTGCAGACCTCAGTGATGCAGACCTCACACCTATCAAAGACGATTTATTTTCTGTGTTGATTCGCGCTATTCCTGAAATTCCAGCATTAGAAGCTGCTATATTGGAGGGGCGTATTAATGGCTCGACTTATGAAGGTGAGTGTGCTTGCTTATGCGGTACTATTGAAAAGTCTGGCAGATTTAATGGAGCTTGCGATATGCGCAATTCAAGCCGCCCAATTGAACGATTCTTTTTAGGCATTAACAAAGGTGATACCCCAGAAAATAATCAATTTTCAAAATTAGCTTATGAATGGATACAAGAATTTAAGGGCTATATTAATGTTCAGCAATAAGTTTAGATGTAAGCTTTATATAACGGTAATTTTATTTTTAATATTTTGGGGTGTTTATGTTTTGGTTTAAAAAAGAGAATAAAGAATTGTCGGATTTGGGAATGCGGTTAAATATTGCACGCAGAAACTCGAGAGAAGCATTTACTCGATTTTACTTGTGCTCAAAACGTGGGTGTGGACGTTGGGAATGTAACTTAGCAGAAAAAGAATGGCACGCAGCATCTGACTTGGTTGATGAGATAGATGATAAAATCTACAAGTATCTTGAAAAGCAGAAAACGGGGAAATAATGGAATACATAAGCGAAGAAGATGAACAAATGATGTATAATAATTATATGGGGTTGGTATGAGTAATTTGGATTTATGGGATAGGATATCAAAAACTGACCCAAACCACACAAAGGAAGTTAAGATTGGTCGTAAATTTACCGCTATCGACCCTATGTATCAAATCAGAAACGTTACTGAGGAATTTGGCGTTGTTACTGTTGGGTGGGGATTTAATGTGCAAGATGTGCAGTATCTACCAACCGATCAGGTAGCTGTTAAAGTCCGCTTCTGGAAGGGCGATCAAGATCACTACATCGAGCAATGGGGGCAGAACGGCCTTTATATGGATAAAGCAAAATCCATGCCTGATACTGACTGCATGAAAAAAGCAACAACAGATGGCTTGACGAAATGTATGTCGTATTTTGGTTTTAACGCTGATGTATTTTTCGGTAAATTTGATGACAACAAGTATGTTGAAGAGCAAAGGCAGGCGCATCAAAAAATAGAAGATGCTTCTGGTCTTTTGAGAAAAATTAAGCAGCTACTGGAAATTAACAATAAATCTCGTGAGAGTTTCGTTAATTGGTATAATTCGTACGATGCCAAAAAAGACCGCGCCAGATTAAAGGCGATTAGCGAAGAGAGTTATTTAAGCCTAAAAGACGATGTCGATACAATGTTAGCATCTTTTGAGGGTGATGAGGAAACAACGCATGACTGATTACATAGACCCATTCGGACGCAATACCATAGTTGAGGTATTGCCTGCTACATATAACAACCGCATTAGTTTTGTGGTACGAAAGGAGCGGCAATCAGTCTATGAATCTTGGAATTTAGACGTTGCAAGATGTGTGTTAGATGACTTACAAGAAGCAATAAAAATATTGGAGGGAAACACGTGAAATATTTTTATACAGACCCATTAAAAGCGGCTTGGATGAGTAAAAAACTTAAATTTAAGATTTTTATAAAAATGTGGAACCGAGAACATTTATTTAAATCATGGGAAGACGTTATGGATGATATGGTTGATAGCCAATGCGGAGTGTTTGACCTCGGACGCATGGCGGATAAATATTATATCCACCCCGATTGCCACGAGCTGCTTAAGCCGCAGGTAGGGGATTTAGTTTTTAATAGTGAGATATATTATATTTGGGAAGGGATGCCCCTCACCAAAGAATTTGTGCCGTATCATTTTCTTGGAGTAGAGGGTGATGATTTGAGCGGCTCTCATAGAATAGTTGAGCGCAACGGCAAAGCGTTTTTTATGCCAGAAATTGAAGGAGTAAATAATGTCAGTAAATAAAGTTATACTAATAGGCAATTTGGGAAAAGACCCTGAAATCAGAACTACTCAAGATGGTCGAGAGGTGGCTAACTTCAACGTAGCTACAACTGAGCGCTGGAAGAGCAAGAACGGTGAAAAGATGGAAAAGACCGAATGGCATAAAGTAACTATATTCAATCCTGGAATCGTTCCATTTGTTAAATCTTACGCTAAGAAAGGATCTAAAGTTTATATCGAGGGCTCTCTTCAAACCCGCAAATGGCAAGATCAAAGCGGCGTAGAAAAATATACGACTGAGATTGTATTACAGGGCTTTGGAAGTGTTCTGCAATTGCTCGACAAGAAAGATGATGTATCGGATATCTCTGAACATTCTATCCACAAAGGTAATGCGTATGTAGCAGAGGATGAGCCTTCATACGATATATTAGATGATGAAGTGCCATTTTAATGTTACATACAGGTAAGGAAAAATAATGAGTAAAGAAAGAATAATCCCAGATAGATCAGAATACATTCAGCCAGCTTTAATGGGTGCTGCATCGTTATTGAATATCATGGGCAGCGGTGTGGCAATCTTTGTTGGTGCGGATCGTACGCAGGAAGGAAAAGTAAATCCATTTTTCTATACAGCACTTACAACGTCTGTAATGTACCTTGGCGCTAATGTATTTAAAATGGGACAGATATATCAAGCACGTAGTTGGGTAGAAACTGAAGACCAAAGACGTTTACATAATGAGCAAATCAAATTAATTGAAAAGTGCCCAGTTTGAGGATAAATCGCAATGCAAATAGTTAAAACAATAAAAGTGCGCTCACCACAGCATCTTAAGTTTGTGCGTACTCGTGCATGTTGCATAACTCGTGACGGTGAAAACTGTAATGGTAATAATGTATGCGCACATCACCTTACTTTTTTGGGTGGGCAAGGAAAAGGCACTAAAGAATGCGATTCTGAGACAGTACCGCTATGCTTCCAACATCACACTAGCTTGCACTTTGTAGGAGAGCGTACGTTTTGGAAGGAGTGGGGTATAGACCCTGAATTAATAGCTGATGATTTAGCAAGTAGAAGTCCGAGTGAAGCAATTAGAAATACTTTAAGGAGAAATGATGAAGGATAAGATCAAAAGCACTTTAGGATATTTTGTCCAGCAAGAAGATGATGGAACTTACACATCATTCCTCATGTTGGATAGTCTGCACAACGAAAATCAGGCGGAAGATTTATGCGTGGTGATGGCAATGGCAATTAATGAGTATTTTGCTAATCATGGCATAAACCTGATTATAGATGATAAGGAGATTAATTAATTGGCCTCTCTTTCGATATTCTCATCTGTATATAATGGCCGCTTATCTAATATGGCTAGGGATACAATCCGACAAACCCTTCAGAGTATGGAAGGGCGCGAGGTTGAGGTTGTCATCAAAGAGAAAAGGCGTAGCTTATCACAGAATCGCTATAGGTTCGGTGTTGTAGTAAATACAGTTATGCGCGGCCTCAATGAGTATTTAAAACGGGAAGGTTTACCAATAGCATCACCTGAGGATGTAGATATATTTATCAAAGATAAGGCTTTGGGAGTAGTCCACAAGGTCAATACACCATTAGGCGAGATTACCATAGCAGGGAAACTAAAAGATAAAACAACGCAAGAGTTTGAGGAGTCTATGGCCTGCATCCGAGCTTATTTTGCTGAGAAAGGGATAATGATTCCATTGCCGAATGAAATAGTTGAAAATAATGTAAAGTAGGTGTTGACAGTGTAGAATTAACACTATACAATACAAACATAACAAGGATGGCTTATGGAATTTGGTACAAAGATACGAGAACTAAGAGAGGCTAAGGGTATTTCACTTAGAAAGTTTGCGATTGATTGTGGTGTTAGTGCTACTTATCAATCAAAAATAGAGCGGGGTGATTTTAAACCTCCTTCGGCTGAAGTGATATCAAGGATGGCTGGTGTTCTTGGTTTGAATATTGATGTTACTGCTCTGGAGGCTGGGAAAATACCAGAATGGATAAAAGAGGTTCTTTATTCTAAGCCAGAAGAGTCGGTAGAAGTATTAAGGGGGCTTAAATAATGGACTTTCAAGAAGCAATAGATATTTAACTAATACTAAGGAGAGTGATGATGGAAGAAGGGCTTATACAAGAATTTGTAAAGAAAATAAGAGAGACTTCAGGAGATAATGTAACAGCTTTTTCGTTATTTATTAACTGCGAGGAACACGAAGTAAAAATCAAGCAACGTACAGAAGAAGATTTGCAACGTGCTGGTATTAGTATGCGTAATTTAAAAGGCGATTTTATAAGAGTTTAGAGGAATAAGAACACCCAGCAATGTGTAGAATTTTAGGAATCAACCCTACTAACGGAGATGTGTAAATGGATGAAATGCAAAAAGAAGCGATGAAAGTCTTATATGATTTAAAGGTAGCTCTAGCGGTTACGCAACAATCCAAAGATTATCAACCAATAACAATCGGCTTAATGTTGCTTAAGGATATTATAGCGATAATAGGTACGCAATCGGCCTATATCCAACAATTAAAAAGTGACTTAACCAACCACCAACCAAGGGAGTAAGTATGAAAGAGAAGCTGGAATTGATACGCACAACTTTAAAATTATATATTGGCGCAATTATATGATAATGGAGTAAGAAATAGCAAGAATTAGGCTTGTAAAAGAGCCTAATGGGGGCGGTGTGACTGAGTGGCTTAAGGTTAAGTATATCTAGGAGGAGGGGAGACCGAGACGCGGATATAACGCGAAACTTCCAGCCCCCCGCGGGTTCGAATCCTGCCACCGCCCTAAATTATGGCCAGTGTATTGGCTGGAAATGTCTGGTTGATGGTATACCTGCACTGGCCGCCAATTTTACTAACTTTTAACAATAAACGGGAAAATTACTATGTTAAACGAAACAGAAGAGCAAAAAAGAAAACGCTTAAAAAAAGAAGAAGAACGGGCTGACGATATTAGAAGACAACAACAGCAAAGTTGCGACTACTTAACAACAGCCGCAGTTTTATCATCATCCTACGCTAGCAGTTCAAGCGATTGCAGCCCGAGCTTTGATTCTGGCTCTAGTTGCGATTCAGGAAGTTTTTAAGAATTAGCCTCTTAGGGGGCTGATTGAGGGCGGTGCGGCGTGGAGCAAGTTATCGGCATAAGGACACGCAGGAGCTATCGGGAGACTTTAGAGGTACAGACCTAACCCCGTGGGTATACGGCTTAAATGCCAGTCCGTAATTTAGAGGTCAATACCTGTGCAGATGTATGCGATCTGCCACCGCCCAATAACAATGGAGAATATATGAAGCTTATTATAGTAGCTGAAGATGCCGACACGCATATAAAAGGATGTTCGCAAAATATGAATATGACGTTATGTGGTTTTGTAGATGTAGCTATGAAATTTATAGAATCTAATAAAGTGACGTGCATAGGATGCTTATCTGCGCTCAAGCATGTTAGAGGCCTTATAGAAGGTAAAGATTATTAATGGCAATTAGAAAAAGATATAAATGCCCAGAATGCGACCGCTGGATATTTTTTAGGAAAGTAAAAAGCTGGGTAAATGCTAGAAGAGATTTGGGGGTTTTTGAAGAAATTCCTTATCCTCATCGAATAGAGGATAGCTATAATTCACCGGGCGAGAGAGGTGGAATTTTTCAGTGTCCGGCAGGAAAAATAAATTATTGGAAAAGTAAGGAAAGCAAATGACGACACTTAGCATAAAAGTTACCATCAAAAAAGAGGATGGAGCCATAATAAAAGAAGGTGTGTTTCACCAAGTGGAACGAGCAACAATTGATGAGTTTATCCCCACATACAACGCGGAAGAAAAAAAGCGCCTCGGAACTATTGCTAATAAAATTTATCGAAAGGTAAGGGTTGTCAACTCACTAACCGGATTCAGCGAATTAATTCATTTTAAGCCTGGTGAAAAAGTAATTATGGAAGTTCTGGAAATGGGTAAGCAAGCGTTAAAGGGGGATGAAGATGAAAGCGAAACTTGAGGCGATACGCGAAGCACTTGAATATGCTTCAGATAATTCCCCTAATTTTAAAATAGTAAATAAAACTGATAAAGGAATTGTCCTTGTGGACACCCTGCTAGCAGAGCTTGAGGGTGAGGAGTTGGTGGAAAAGGTGGCAAAAGCTATTTGCACCCAAATCTTAATAAATCAGGATGAATACCCAGAACTGCAACCAACAGACCCAACATCCGCATGGTACAGGGAAGATCAGGCCAATCCACAACAAATCTGGGAATTAAACAAGCAAGAGGCAAAGGCAGCCATAAACTCAATAAAGGGAGTGTGATGTGTTGATTAAAGTTTTTGGAATTTGGATTAATCCTAAAAATATATCTAGCGTGAGCAAAAGTAGGATTTATACATGCGGCGACGAGCAGCCATTCATGGTTGATGGCGATGTATCAGCCGATGATATCGCCGCCGAAATAAACCGCCAGATAGCAGCAACAAGAGATAGGGAGTAGTGGGGATGGATATTAGGGCGTTAGTTATTTCTATAGTTATTTTTCTTTCTTGTTTTTTGCTTATTGCTGGTGTTGTAACGGAAAACGCATTCGCAATATCTATTTTGTGTCTATTATCTGTAGTGGCGATTGTTTTAATAATCTACTCCTTTGTCACTCATGATGAAAATTATATAAAATGGAAAAAACGATTAACCACCAACAAGGAGTAGCTGTTATGCTAAAGTTTTGCTGGTTTTTTCATAAATGGGGTGAATGGTCGAATATTTACGATGTGGGTGCTTGGCGTGAGCAAGCCAGACAATGTAAAAAGTGCAAACAATATCAATACGAGATAGTAAAGGAATAGAAACATGTACGATATCGAGCAAGACGTTGAGAATGTGGCTAGGGTTTATTTCACCAGCACATTTCCTAGATCAAGGTGGGAAGATATTTATGAGGAAACACGTGAAGCATTTAGAGTTAGCATAAGAGCAGCCCTTAACGCCTCCACAGCCGTGAAAGAACTTAAATATAGCGAAAAGCTTATTAAACAAATGCAAGATGGTTGCGATGGTAAATGCGCTATAGATGAGTGTTTATGCACGCCAGATAGTATTTTACAAGAAGCAAAAGAAGAACTTAAAGAACTACAAGAGCGTTATGATACGCTTGTGAAGGATGAGTGGCAACCGATAGATGAGGGTGCAATGACAGGTGATTACATATTGGTAAAGCACATGATACCTTATCCTGACCACAAACCTCATGTCACAGTATTTGATAGCGATAGGCAAAAATTTGATATGGGAAGTATGAGGCAACCTGACTTTTATCGATTAATAACACCACCTAAGAAGGATTAACCATGAAAGAGTTAGAAAAACAATGCGATTGTCCTGTTATATTTAAAGGACGTTATGGATGTGCAAAATGTAAGCATTACAAAGATAATCCAAAGGATGCGCAAATAGAATCCCTCACAGCCCAGCTTGAAGCAGCACTTGGAGCTAATGCCATTAATAAACTATCCATAGAGGAATTGGAAGTAGCGAACCAAACTATAGCGACTCAATTTTCAACTTTTATCGAATCGCACAATGCAGTACTAGATATGAACGATAAAATGCGCAAGCATTTGGTTGAAATGCAAGAAAACCAGCGTATAGCGCTAGATGCCTTGCGATTTTATGCAAACTGCAGAAAAGGAGAATCGCAAGCGGAATTAGTAAATAACTTTTTTAAGTACACTAAGGATGGCGGGAAAACTGCAGAGCAAGCCATATTAAAAATAAACCGCCAGATAAAGCTGGCAGAGGGGGAATGATGAAAGCGAAACTTGAGGCGATACGCGACAAAACTGGTGACCTGCGCAGGGGGATATTCCCGAGCGTGGAATCGGTTGAACAAGTTATTGATGAAATAGCGGTATTGGCAGACACCCTGCTAGCAGAGCTTGAGAGTGAGGAGTTGGTGGAGAGGGTGGAGCTGGAAATCTTAGGTCTGTCAGACGTACTTCCTGTTACAAAATTAAGAAGAGGACACACTATAAGAAATGGTGATTTCGGTGCTAATCATGTGGCAAAAGCAGCCATAAACGCAATAAAGGGAGTGTGATGTGGCATGTAGGTTTGTTAATATGAAATTGCCTAATGGATTAATTACAAAGGCGCATATTTGCGGCGATTTAGAAGATTTAGCAGTTTGTAGAATTTGCGGCTGTTTGGCGGAAAAATTATGTGATTATCCTATCGGTAACGATAAAACTTGTGATTCAGCAATGTGTAAAGAATGCGCAGTACATATCAGGGGCGATTTAGATTATTGTCCCGAACACGCAACCGAATATGGCAAGATTTTATACATCACGCGCATGGAAAATGCGGGAAGTGGAATATAGCAGCAACAAGAGATGAGGAGTAACTATGCAAAATAATTTGAATACAGTAACAATCGGGATTTGCTTTTTAGGGCTTTTGCTTTCCGTGTCTTACTGCAACAAGGTCGAGGCGGATAGTAGCCTAGCCCATAAGCAGGCAGCTTTAAACAAAGGATTAACCACTATGGATATAAGATGTGCGGAACTTTATGGCGAAAACACTACGCCTCAAATGGTTGTGTGTACTGAATATTATAGGATGAAGGGTAGGGAGTAGTGGGGATGTGTAAAACGCGGGAAGTTACCAAGATTACTAAAAATTGTGAAAGCTGCAATTTGCCAATGGAAAATGTCGCCTATAACAAGGTATTTTGCGGCGATTGTTGGAAGTTGCGGGATGCGGCACGCAAGAGAAAAGAGTACAAAAAAAATATACGAAATGCTTACGATTAGCCTCAAATTAATACAAGTATACTGGCATTAAAATAGCTGTTTAGTGTGATTAGGAGAGAAAATGAACAAGAATGCAGAATTATTAAATTTACAAATAACAATAGCAGGAAGTGAAGCTGAGGGAAAGCTTGCCATCATCCTAGAGGGATTTACCACTAAACAGCAAGTAGACCATGTGTTAGAGCAATTTAACAAATTTATGAGTGATAACGCTGTGCAGCTACGAAATTAACGAAGGAGAAGACAATGCAGGATAAGCTTAAACTCGAGCGTGATGAAGCCGATAGACGCGCTGGAGCTGCTGAACGTGAAATGGCTAGCCTTAAGGACGATTTATATAGGCTTAATAATTGGCGAGAAAGGCAAAAAGAAGCCGCTGGATATCATAGAAATACATCCTTTGATATTGTTTGGGCTGAAACTTTAAGCAAGGCGAAAGATAGCGACGCACTAAAGGATGATATGGCATTTATAAAAAGATGGGTACAACGGGTTCACGATAAAGAAACAACATTAGAAGAATTTTATGGTGTATTGCGTTATTACACGCCATTAAAGCCCGTAGAAGCCGCCCTAGCTAGGGTAGAGGGGGTGTAGTATAAATATGTCAAATATATTCCTGGGAATAATGTTAATCCTAATGAGCGTGCTTTTTACAGAGGTATTTATACATGACGATTGCATAACGAAGAAATCTTACGAAGGCTGGTTTGTTGGAATAGAGTGTAAAGTAGACCAACCACAACAGGGAGGGGAGTAATATGCGATTAGGCATTGAAGTTGATGGTGAAATTATAGAGCCGATATACTACACGCATGAATGCGGCGTTATCTATGCAACATACACAGGAGTGTTGCCTGATATATGTCCCAACTGCAATAAGACAAACACCAATAAGGAATAACCATGACACTAGACTACGATAAGATCATTGAGGATATGGCAGAAGCTATTGAAAAGAAATATGTAAGCAATGAATTACGCTTTAATCAGTATGAACTTGCCAAAGCCGCCTTTGCCGCAATGCAGGATAACTTGCCTAAAATTCCAGAGTTTACCTTTTATTTTAATGGCACAAAGCACGCGGGTACTGATACCCCACTTCTTGAGAAGCTTTACAACGAACTAAGAACACTAGGGAAATAACATGGCACTGAAGTTTCTATTAACGTTTGCGGTTTTGTTTATTGTGTTTTATTGGTTATGGGATTCAAATAAAGGCAATCGCAATATAAATAAAAAGGTTATAATGTCTTATTATTGGATTTCCAGTATATCATTTTTTAGCGCGATTGCTGCGGTAATATTCTGGATATGGAGTTAGTATGGAGATTAATACTTCTAACATGGTTTTTCATGGTTCCAATATCGATTCTATTAAATTTGATCGAATGGGTGCGGAGGTTGTATATCGATTTTTATTAGACTTAGGGGCGACAAAAGACATTAAGTTCGATTGGGATGAACAATCTGGGAAAATTCATATCGTAAAATCGTTTCATTATACTTCAGGAATGATACCTATTAAGGATGATGATGGAGCAAGAATTGGTCAGCAGTATTATGGCTTAAGCTCATATATAAAATTCTTAGTTCGATTTGACAAATCAGCCCATAAACGTATGCGAAATGTAGAAAACAATATTAATGCAATGCATCAAGTGATTGATAAGTTTAACAAACAGCTTCGCCAGAAAAAGGATAAATAACATGGGAAAGATAGTAGTTACTGATGATATGGTTAACGTTGCCATTGCGGAATACTATTCTGAAGATATCACTGACGACTTGCGGGATTATTGCGAAAATGAAAATATATATAATAATATGAAGGCCGCTATACAAGCCGTGTTTGAATCAATACCCACTCCAGTGTCCGATGCACTCCGTAAACAGTTGGATGATGATCAAAATAAAGCAAAAGAGGAGTATAAGAAATATTTCGATATGGTCAATGAGGAACGTGCAAATAATACACAATGCAAAGAAGAAGATATAAAAAGTCGTATGATAAAGGGCTTTGCTGAATGTGCAGAAATGAAAAAAGACAATCCGCTCTATAAAGCGCTTTCCGAAGATATGATTGATCGAGAAAGACGTGCTAAATTTTATAAGGATAATTCAGCCGAGCTTTTGGATGTAATGATGAAAACCAACCCTTCGGAAAACCCGAACAGTTCGAACCATCTGGGAAAGCCGGACAGTTCAAAACAATCCTTATTAGAATATGCGCGTGCTAGTTTCCCATCGTATAGTGAGCACCCTACCGCAACGTTATTAATAATAAGCGAATACCTAGAAAAGCACATGCAGGAGAAGATATGAACAAGAAGTGTAAAAATGCGTTTTGCGCCTGTGATGGCTCTTGTCGAGTTGGTGAATTTAAAGAGGGAGTGGGGAAAGCTTCTAAGTAAGGTGCATTTTTTGCACTTTGCACTCCCTACCTGAGAGTGGCCTCGAAAGGTCTTGAGCCATAGTTTCTGCACAGGGCTACGTTGAATCTTACCTACGCACACGTGAGGTAGTAGCCGCTTCGTCCGCCTATACTACTTCAGTTTCGAACCATCCGTAGTTTGCCGTGCGTGTCTGTGCCCTAAGATTGCTAGCTTTAGGCCGCGCAGGAAGTTAGTATATTATTTATTTAAGATAAAATCAACACCCGCAACTAGTCCGCTTATTGCATTTTCAACAGCAGCATTTTCAGCTTCCGTTTTATCGAAACTAGCAAGCGCTCTAACTGAGGCTCCTTTTACGGCACTTCCGTTATCAAATGTAATTATCGATTCTGTCAATATATCACCAGTGCTAGTAGCCTGAGTGGATACAATGCGTGTTTTGATAAAATCTATTGCTGATTGACTCATATATCCTCCTGAGAAAAATGGGCGACCTAAGGGTCGCCCAAATTACATTAAGCATTTTTAGCGGCAGTTTTGGCGCCACCTAGAATGCCACCAGATAGAATCAAGAGCTGCATACGCAAATCTTGTGCTTCCTGTTCAGTCTTGCGTGCATTTTCTGCAAGGATAAGCGCCCTAGTAGCGGCAGCGTCAGCACGCGCTTCGCAACAACACTCTGCTATCTGAGCAGCTAATTCAGCCTTATTAGCTGCAGCTTGAGCTTCAAGAGCGCACTTATTTTCTAACGCTTTATACTGCGACTCAGCGAAACCTTTTAAAGTTTCCCTTTCAAGAAGGTTAATCTGAGCGCCTAATACTTCACGAGTGCGGCCCCCCTCTTTCTCAACTGTATTCTGAGTGTCTTTAATCGCCAAAAGATTAGTAACGCCAGTCCTATTGACAACTTCAGTTATTCTATCTGCGATAATAGCAGCATTAAGCTTGCCATCACCTGATGAACGCTCAATCGCAGCGCCAATTACAGCGCCTACATTAGCTGTCTCACGCGTACCATCGCTAATTGCTTTATGAAGCAATAGCTCTTCAACACAACGATTGTCACGGCCATTATAATTACCATGTCCACCACCTGTAACAATAACAGGAGTTCCGTCTTTTCCGATAAATTGTGTAGATTCCATTTTTTAAACTCTCAATAAGGTTGAAGAGTTTAAAGATACTTTCTTTAATCAACTTATTCGCCGTGAAATACTAAATTGTTTCTATTTACTCTCACGTATAACGTGAAACGATATTTACATAATTGTTAAGTTTTTAAATAAATCTATAATTCACGTATGGATAATCTTATTGGCAGCAAAATCAGACTGGCACGCGAAGAAAAGAATTTATCGCGTGAACAAATAGGGCGAAAACTAGGAGTTTCGCAACAGCAAATTGCACGCTATGAGAATGGCGAAAATAGAATATCCGCTGATAAGTTGGCGGTTTTGTCCATTGGACTTCAAAAGCCAATTGATTATTTTTATCAGGATTAGTAACGATTATTTGAACTTGTCTATTGTTCTAAGCGCTCCAATTCCCAACAATGAATAAACTAATTCCATTAAACTAGTAGATGATATTGGATACGCTTGAATAGCATTTGCCGCTATGGAAAATTTAACCCACATATATGTAGCTAGTGAAAATTGTGGTATGTAATATATCGCTAAGGCAACACCCGCAACCCATATTATAAATGGCCTACCTCCTGCAATAAAAAGACTTTCAGAGGTTGCATTTAATTTATTGAGTTCATTCTGCCATGCTATCGGCTGTTGTTCAATTCGCGCCATCATTTCAGCACGACTTAATCTTTCGTCATCACTGGTAAATAATGAGTTAGCCGCATTGCCAAAAGCTTCAATTGGCTTTGATATTTCACTTCCTATTAAACCTGACATCCAGCCCATCTAACCCTCACTCTAAACCGAGTCCATACCCATTTTTTGTTTTATGTAAAACTTGGTAACGATTGTTTTCTTTGAAGCTGATATGTACCCAATTTGGTTCCAGTATTAATTGGTCA
>Ga0172380_10001575_pt1 | contig 38904 bp, 39 predicted proteins | sample Leawe162metaG_FD_119747 | JGI IMG/M metagenome (GOLD analysis project Ga0172380, IMG submission 119747) | Leachate microbial communities from a municipal landfill in Southern Ontario, Canada - Leachate well 162 metaG | ecosystem: Engineered > Solid waste > Landfill > Unclassified | place...
CCCGTCGCGGATCTGCTCGCCGCGCGCCTCGGCCGCGAGGTCGTGGAGCCGTTCGTGTTCAGCGCGGAGCGCAAGTCGCGCCTCGGCTTCCGCCTCCTCGCCGCCGCGCACTCCGGCCGTCTCCGCCTCTACCGCGGCGACGGCTCCGCGCAGGCCGTCGAGGTGCGCCGCCAGCTCGAACGCGCGCGGGTCGCGTACCGCCCCGACCGCACGATGCAGTTCGCCGTCGATGCCGCGGAGGGGCACGACGACTACCTGATGAGCCTGGCACTGGCGGTGTGGGCCGCTCGCCGGGGCGAGGCGGCGCGCGCGGCGCGCGGCCGTCTCGCAGCGCCGTCCACGCACGAACGGAGTTCTGCGTGATCACCGAACTGCCACCACGCCTCGACGCGCAGTCGTCGATCACCTGCGCACCCATCGATGTGCACCCGCCGCGCGAGGATGCGCTGCCGGAGCACATGGACTACCGCGACGAGGGATGCGACCTGTTCGCCTCCTGCCTGTCGTGCCCGCTCCCGCGCTGTCGCTACGACCAGCCCGGCGGCGCGCGCTCGATGATCAACGTCGTCCGTGACGAGGAGATCCGTCGCATCCATCGCACCACCTGCCTGCCGATCGACGAGATCGCGGCGCGCTTCCGCGTCTCGCGGCGCACCGTCTTCCGCGTCCTGCAGGTCGCACGCACCCGAGAGGAACACTGCCAGTGACCGAGTCGATCGCCCGCGCCATCCACAACCGCGACCTCGACCGCCTGCGTCGCTATCGCGAGTACCTCGACTACTACGAGGGCCGTCGCGGCGCTCCCGCCCCACGCCTCCGTGAGCGCACGCTGACCTTCAACTACGCGCGTGCCGTCGTGGAGAAGGGCGCGTCCTACCTCGTCACCGACCACGCACCCACGACCGTCGCCGCCGACGGCCGCGCCGAGTCGCGCCGCCGTGCCGCCGAGGCGCAGCGCGAGCTGCTCGACGTGTGGCAGGACAACGACATCGCGCGCCTCGACCTGGAGACCGAGGTCGACACGGCGGTCCTCGGCGACGGTGCGTTCAAGGTCGCGTGGGACGGCGCCGCGAAGCGTGTCGTCGTTGCCGCGCCCGACGTGCAGGGCCTGTACGCGTGGTGGGCCGGCGACGACGTGCGTCGCCTCACCCGCGTCGCCTCGCGCTACCGCCTGCCCGTCGACGAGGCGGTCGCGCGCCTCGGCATCACGCCGAAGCGCACCGCCGGCCGCACCCCCTCCGCCATCGATGTCATCGAGGCGTGGACGGACACGACCTTCGAGCTCTGGGCGCAGGGCACGCGCGTGGAGGCACGCGAGAACCCGTACCGCATGATCCCGTTCGTGCTCTACCCCAACCTGCCGCGGCCCAAGCAGTTCTGGGGCGTCTCCGACATCGAGCCGCTGCGCGAGTCGATCGCCGAGCTCAACCGCGCCCTCACCCAGCTCTCGCGCATCCTCGAGCTCTCCGGCAACCCGATCGCCGTCCTCGAGAACGTCGAGGAGGCGCGCGACATCGCGGTGCAGCCCGGCGCCGTGTGGGAGCTCCCGGAGCAGGCGCGCGCCTACCTCCTCGACCTCCTGCAGGGCGGCGGTGTCCGCCTGCACGTCGACTACGTGGACATGATCTACCGCACGCTGCATGACCTCGCGGAGACGCCGCGCGTCGCGTTCGGCGATGCCGGTGGCGACCGCTCCGGCGTCGCGCTGCAGACGGAGCTCGACCCGCTGCTGAGGCGTGTCGCGCGCAAACGCCTGATCCGCACCGCCGCGATGCGCCGACGCGACCGCCTCATCCTCGCGATCCTCGGCCACCACACGCACCGTGACCTGCTCACCGGCGTGCGCACCGACATCACGTGGGCGCCCGCGCTCGCACCACACCTCGCCCCGGCACCCGAGCCTGCCTCGGCGTAACAGTCGAGGCATGGCGCGCCGTTCACAGGCCGCTCACACATCGCCTCCACACCGCGCGTACGATCGGTGTGGAGGCGATGCCATATGCAGCAGCAACCACCCACCCCCGCGCGGCTCTCCCGCGACACCACCAACCACATGATCGGCGGCGTCTGCGCCGGCATCGCGCGGCAGTACGGCTACGACGTCACCGTCGTCCGCATCGTTGCCATCCTGCTCACGCTCGTCTGGGGCGCCGGCCTGCTGCTCTACCTCGCGCTGTGGGTGATCATGCCCGCCGACGCCCCCGCCTCGAACGCACCCACTTCGCTCCCCGCCCCCGAGCCCGGCACGAGCACCGCCACAGGCAACGCCGCCGCCGACACTGCCTTCGCCGCCGGCAGCAGCGACGACCTCGCGGAGCGCGCCCGCCGTGCCGCCGACGACTTCGCGATCGCTGCACGCAGCGCAGCCGAGGCCGCGCGTGTCGCCGCCGATCAACTCGCGGATGTCGCCAGGGCCGCCACCGCCGCTGGCCGCGAGTCGTGGGAGCAGCAGCGCGCCGCACGCAGCGAGGCCGAGCGCACCGAGGCAGGCGACGCGACCGCATCGACGAGCGCATCCGGCGCCCCGGGCGTCTCCGACGCATCGCCGTCCCCCGCCGCCCCCTCGACCCCCGAGTACGAGACGACCCCGCCGCCCGGCCCCGACGATGCGCGCGAGGACGCCCCCATGGCACCGCCCAGCCCCTGACGCGCCGTGCTCGCGCGTGGCCCCCAGAACCCGTCGCGCCATCGAGAGCGATACCACCCGCACGGTCACGTGCGCGCGATACGAGCGGCGTTACCGTTGCGCGGCTCAGACGAGCGAACGCGACGGAGGGGATACATGCCACAGTTCATGGTCGAATCAACGCACACGCCGGAGGAGTGTCTCTCGATGCTTGATGAGATCGCGGGGCAGGGCACGGCCGCGCTCCAGCAATGGCGCTTCGCGTGCGCGACCGGCCAGCACGACAACCACACCACGTACGCGTTCCTGGAGGCACCCAACGCCCGCGCCGCCACCGCAATGGCCGGTGACATCACGCGCAGGAACGCCAACGTCACGGAGGTTGCACCGCTCACGCAGGAGCAGATCCGAGGCTTCCACCAGGCGGCGTGAACCTCGCAGACACAGCGAAGGCCGCGAGGGTGTTACCTCGCGGCCTTCGCGCATACGTACGAGGTTCACGCTACGCGGAGCCGATGACCGCCTCGACCTCGATCTCCACGCGGTGCTCCGGCGAGATCAGCGCCGCGACCTGCACCATCACCAGCGCCGGGCGCACCTCGCCGAACTTCTCGCCCAGGCAGCTGCCGACCGCCTCCCACTCGGTGATGTCGACCAGGTACGCGCGCACCGCGACCACGTCGCCCATCGCCGCACCGGCATCGCTCAGCGCGCGCTGGATCACGCCCAGCGCCACGCGCGCCTGCGCGATCGCGCCCTCCGGCACCGTGCCGTCCGCGTGCGTCCCGGTGGTGCCGGACACCCACACGTGGTCGCCGACCTTCACCGCCCGCGAGTAGCCGATCCCGCTCTCCCACGGACTGCCCGACGAGATCCGAGTCCGACCGCTCATGCGCCCCCCACTTCAAACAGCGGTGCCTGCGGCGATGATGCCGCGTGCGGAGCCTCCATGCCCAGGTGGTCATACGCAAGCCGCGTCGCCACCCGGCCCCGAGGTGTGCGCTGCAGGAAGCCGATCTTCAACAGGTGCGGCTCGTAGACATCCATGATCGTGTCCGACTCCTCGGACACCGCCGCCGCGAGCGTTTCGAGTCCGGCGGGGCCGCCATTGAACCGCTCGATCAGCACGCGCAACAGCTCGCGATCCATGGAGTCGAGGCCCATCGCGTCGATCTGCAGCTGCTCCAGCGCCGCCCGCGCCAGCGGCCCGGTGACGACGCCGTCGCCCTCGACCTGCGCGTAGTCGCGCAGCCGACGCAGCAGCCGATTCGCCACGCGCGCCGTGCCACGCGACCGGCGCGCGATCTCGCCAACGCCGTCCTCATCCACCGCGACCTTCAGCACATCGGACGACCGCCGCACGATGCGCGTCAGCGCCTCCTCGTCGTAGAAGTCGAGACGGTACGTGCTGCCGAAGCGATCACGCAGCGGCTGCGAGATGAGCGCGTACCGCGTCGTCGCGCCGATCAACGTGAAGTGGTTCAGCTTCAGCCGCACATCGCGCGCCTGCGGCCCGCTGCCCAGGATGATGTCCAGCGCGAAGTCCTCCATCGCCGGGTACAGCATCTCCTCGACCACGCGAGGCAGGCGATGGATCTCGTCGACGAACAGGATGTCGCCGGTCTGGAGCGAGGTGAGCATGGAGGCGAGGTCGCCGGTGCGCTCGATCGCCGGGCCCGCCGTCACGCGGATCGACACGCCCATCTCGGCGGCCAGGATCATCGCGAGCGTCGTCTTGCCCAGACCCGGAGGCCCGTAGATGAGGATGTGGTCGAGCGGCTCCTGCCGAGCCTGCGCCGCCGCGATCGAGATGCGCAGGCTCTCCTTCACCGCCTCCTGCCCGGCGTACTGATCCAGCCGCCGAGGCCGCAGCGTCGGTTCGAGGTTCGCGTCGTCGGGAGTCTGCGTCCGCCCCAGTGGGCCGCGCGTGGCTTCATCCATGCCCGCGAGTATACCGAACGCACGTTCGTACCGCGATGCACATCGAGGCACGTCCGCCGCAGCAGCCGTCGCGCCGTCGTCAGCGTGCCCCCGCGCGGGTCGAGGGGCGCAGCCCCCGTGGGGCTCTGGGGGCCCTCCGGGCGAAGGCCCCCTCAGCGACCGCCCATCACAGGGCGGGTGGGTGGGTGAAACACTGTCCGGCGCGGCGCGGCGAACGCCGCCCCGCGCCCGGCCGTCGGCCCCGAGCCGATGCCATCCGCACCCACCGCATCGGCGTATCGTGCACGCACACCGAGGAGGCCACGATGAAGCTCCGCACCGGCGACCCATGGATCCCTGCCCCCGAGTACGGCCGGCTCATGCCGCAGTTCACCGTCAACCTCATCGTCCGCGACGTGCCGCGCTCACTCGCGTTCTACCGCGAGGTGCTCCAGGCGCAGGTGCACTACGAAGACCCGGACTTCGCCGCGCTCCGCGTGCTCGGCCTCGAGCTGCTGCTGCACGCCGACCACACCTACGAGGCGAACCCGTGGGCGGAGCCGCTCGCGAGCGACGCCGTGCGTGGGCTCGGCGCGGAGCTCCGCCTGCTCGGCATGGATCCCGGCGCGCTCGCGGAACGCGCGAGGGCTGCCGGCGCGCTCTTCAAGGACGTGAGCGTCCGCGGCCACGGCTGGCGCGAGGCGATGGTGCGCGATCCGGACGGCTACGTCTGGGCCGTCGGCCGCGCCCTCGAACCCGACGAGGTGCCGCCGCCCGCGCCTAGCGCGTCATGAACCGCAGATAGGCGCCCGTCGCCGCGACGATCAGCCCACCCAGCACCACCATCGAGACGCGCACGCCGTTCAGCGACGCCGCGTCGCACGTCGCGGCCGTGCACGACGGGAACGCCCCAAACGCCCACACCACCGCCGCCAGCGCGAACACGCCCCACGCGATCACCGCCGCAACCAACGTCCTGCGCTGCATCGTGCCCTCCTCGACTGGCTGCCCGGGGACCACCGGGCATCGAGTATGCACGTTCGTTATACCGCACCACGGTCGACCCGGGCGCGCCGATCCGCCTCGCTAGAACACCCCCACCACCATCGCGTCCGTCGGGTCGCCCGCGCCGAACAGCGCCACCGCCACCCGCCGCCCCGCCACCATCTCCCCCGCCGCGATCGCACGTGACACCGCCACCCCCGCCACCACCGAGGAGATCGAGGCGGCGAAGCGCACCGTCGCCAGCCTCGTCCCCGCATCGAACGCCATCAGCTCACCACGCTCGATCATCGCCGCCCCCCTACACCGCGCTCAGCGAGAGCGTCTGCTCGTACGCCGCCTGCCGCCCGCGCGACCAGCGCAGCCGCAGCGCCGCCACCCGATACCGCGCCGCCACCAGCCCGAGTCCCGCCGAGGTGACCTCGACGACGTCGCCGACCTCCTGCCCAACGTTCGGCGGCACCACGACCTCCGCCGTCACCGCCTCGATCGCCGCCTTGCGCAGCAGCGAGGTCGCACGCGCATCCACACGCGCCTGCGCCGCCAGGCTGTCGTCCACCGCCACCGCCACGCCGCCCCCCGCCTGCAGCGCCACGATGTCGACCGCCTCCGCGAACACCCCGCGCCCGAACACGCGCGTCCACCCCGGCCCGGGCGGCGCCGCCTCCACGCGGCCGTCGAGGATCGCGTGGCTCGTGCCGTAGGCGTAGTCCGTCGCGTCGGCCACCAGCGGCTCGCGCAGCGTCGGCGTCAGCCCACGCATCAGCACCACGTCCGCCAGCCGCGCGGTCAGCCGCTCGATGCCGGTCGCCGCGCTCTCCCCCGCGCGCAGCGTGAACGACGGCGACCACGCCGCGCTCTCCGCGCTCGTCCCACCCGATGCCAGCCGCAGCCCCGCACGCGCCGCCACGTCCGCGATCACCGATTCCGCCGAGGCTGTCCCCGCCCACGCCAGCTGCCGCGAGGCGCGCCACGCCCCCAGCAGCCCCCAGCCGTCGACCGCATCCACCTCCACCGTCGCGCGCCCCCCCGCCGCCCGCCGCCGCACCGAGGTGATCCACCACCGCATCCCCTCGGACGACTCCGCGCCCGCCGTCGTGACGTACCCCGGGTCGACCCACAGCTCGCCCCCCGGCACGAGCGCCGCCGGCGCGTTGCCGTCGAGGTAGCGGCCATCGTCGTTTCGCAGCGCCAAGCGCAGCCGCCCCGACGTCAGCCCCTGCCGCAGGTCGAGCTCGATCACGTCGTCGCCGATCTCGCTCACCGCGACGCTGATCGGCGCGTGCCACACCCCGCTCGGCGTCGCCAGGTACGCATCACTGCCGGTCGCCGCACACCCCGCCCCGTGCGCACCGACGAGGTCGAGCGGCTGCGCATCGCGCCACGCCTGATCGATGAACGCCGTCGTCGCGATCCCGCTCGCCAGGTGCAGGCGCTGGTACGCGCCGCCCCCGCTGTACGACTCGACGAACGTCGCACGCGGCCCGCCCGCCCACGTCACCCCCGTCGCGAGGTACGACACGTTCGTCCCCGCCGACGCCCCCGCCACCTCGTGCAGCGCCGACCACCCACCCGGCGGCATGCTCCCGCCCGCACCGAGGATGCACGACCACGCCCCCGCCGCACCGGCGCTCGTCACGCCCGACACGATCACCTGGTGGTCGCTCTCGAACGTCGCCGCCAGCCCGCTCACGCTCGCCAGCGCGTGCGGCCACAGCGCGGGCACCGACCACACGCCGAGGCCCGTGCGCCGCATCGCGTACACCGCGCCGCCCCACGCGAACACCACCGCCGCCGTGCCGCTCGCCTGCAGCGTGCACGCGATCGCCGTGACCGCCCCGCCCGTCGTCGTCAGCAACGAGGACGCACCGAAACTCGCGCCGGAGTCCGTGCTCTCGCGCACCTCCACGCCCGTGCCGCCGCTGCGCACCGTCGCGATCAGCGCGCGTGTGCCCGCCGCCGCGAACCCGACGCGCGCCCCCGCATGCACGCTGCCGAGGCTCGTCCACGCGCTGTACGTGCTCCCGGCCGACGGCCCCGCCACGCGCTGATGCGACAGCGCGCCCGTCGCCGCATCGATGCGTGCGCGCAGCAGCGCGCCGTCGCCCGCGACCGCGACGCCGCACGGCCCCGCCGCCTCCGCGCCGCTGTACCAGCGCGTCCAGCGCAGCCGCGGCACGCCGACATCGAGGTCGGACAGCCGAACGCGCACGTACGGCTCCGCGCTCGCGGCCTGCTGCGCCGCCAGCAACGTCGAGGTGAGTGTGCGCACGCGTCAGCCCTCCACCGCGCGCGCACCCGTCGCCACCTGCTCCGGGCGGTACAGCGCGTGCGATCGCAGCCGCCGCTCGCGGCCGCGCTTCGCCAGCGCCTTCGCGAACGCCGCCAGCCGCTCCTGCGCCCACACGTGGTAGTTCCGCCACGTCTCCGTGCCACCGACGTTCACCCGGTTCGCCGCATACGAGGCCCACTCGAGCGCAGCGAACGCCGCCGCACCGCTCGCCACCAGGTCGTGCAACGCCGCCGGCAGCGTCGTCCCGTCGCCGTCGAGCGTGTGCAACTGCGAGTAGCGCACGACCACCGACTCACCCGCCGCCGGCGCTGCATCCACGATCAGCGTGAGCGTGTCCCCCCACGTCGAGAACGGCACGAGCCGCGGCGGCTGCTCGCCGCCCGGGTACTCCACCGCCTCCACCGCCACCCGCGAGGCGAGCGAGGCGATGCTCACCTCGCGGCTCCCCGCGCTCGTCGTCAGCGTCGCCACCGACTCCAGCGGCGCGGCCAGCGAGACCTCCTGCACCGCCCGCGCGATGTGTCGATCGATCTCATCGTCCGTCCAGCGCTCCGACGCCGCGTCCTCGTCGTGCAGGTCGCGGCGCACGCGCGCCCGCATCGTCTCCAGGTCCATCACGCCACCTCCTGCCAGCCGGGCGCGCGCGACATGCGCGCCAGCACCGCAACCTCGTGCGCTGTCAGCGCGCGCGAGAACCACAGCACCGGCCCCAGCCCGTCGCCCGCATACACGCCCGCCCCGTCGCTCGCGAGGTCGATGAGCGGCTCCGCGATCACCGGCACACCGCCCGCGCGCGCTGCCACCACCGGCGTCGACTCGCCCACCTGCAGCCGCAGCGATCGCTCGTCCCAGCTCGCGACCACCAGCAGGTCGTCGCCCGCCGCAAACGTCTGCGCCCCGGAGTCGACGACGTCCGCGCTCGCCCCCGCGACCTGCGAGGTCAGCCGGAACGCATCCCCGCTGTCGCGGTACCGCAGGTCGAGGTGCGCCGTCGCATCACCCCAGCGCAGCAGCGGCCGATCCCCCGCCCCCGATGCCGCCGAGGCCGGTCGCCACCACAGCGCGACGCTCCCGCACAGCACGCTCGACTCCGCTGCGAACGCCTGCAGTCGAGCGGTCGCGCGCGTGCTCGCCGAACCGTGCGCCGCCCCGCTCCACGTGTAGCCGAGGCCCAGCGAACCATCGCAGTACGAGGTCGCCACGCTCCCCGGCTCCACCTGCCACGCGTCCACCTCGAACGTCACCGCACCCGACATCGAGTACGCGTACAGCGCCAGGTACGCGCACGACGCGTGCGTCGTGAACGTCATCGACGCGCGCTGCACCGCGCCCATGCCGGACACCGACACCGTGTGCGCCACGCCCAGATACGACCCGCCGCCGTCGTACTCGTTCACCTGCACCGTCACGGTCTTGCCGCTCGGCACCGTGATCGACACCGACATCGTGTACGCCGTCGCGCCGCTCACCCCGCCGAACGGCGCGCTCGACTGCGCACCGTCGCCGGTGCCCGCCGCCGTCACCTCGCACGAGTACGCACCCGAGGCCGCCCCGCCGCTCACGCGCGCGATCGCACCCCCGCCCCCAAACGCGAGCCACCCCGCCACGTCCAGCTCGAACGAGGGGTTCGGCACCAGGTTGCTCGTCCCCACCTCCAGCCGCGCCGCCGCGCTCGCCCCGAAGCGCCCCGCGACCTCGCGCACCGCCCCCGTCACCACCATCGAGCGTCCGCCGCCCAGGCTCGCCGCGCGCGCCCCCGCACCCGGCCAGCACCACCGCATCGCCGACGGCGGCGACCCGGCCACCCGGGTCGCCGCCAGCTCCATGCTCACGTCCACCTCCTCAGGACAGCGCCGCCCACGCGGACAGCGAGAGCGTCGGGCTCGTCCCGCCCAGCGCCAGCACGCGCAGGTACGCACGCGCCCCGCGCGCCTCCGCCCGCACCCGATACCGGCCGGTCGAGGTGAAGAACGCCGACTGCCCTCGGAACCACGCATCCGCCGTCGCGTCGTAGTAGATCGGCGCGACCTCGACCAGCGGGTTCGTGCCGCCCAGCGTCACGTCCACGTCGAAGTCGATCCCCTCGTACCCGTCGCAGTCGATCCCCGCGCTCCCCGCAGGCTCCGAGGCGTCCACCGCCGTCACCCCACTCCGATGCGCGACGGGAGCGGCGTGCTCCCACACCGCCCCCTTCGGCACCCCGTTCGCATCGATCCGCACGTTCGCCATGCGACCCTCCCTACGGCCGCACGCCGACCAGGCGCGAGATCTTGAGCTGGTTGAACAGCGCGACCGCCACGTACCACTTCACGCGGATGCGCGTCGCGTCCTTCGTCTCCAGCGAACCCACGCGCTCGATCGTCAGACCGCCCGGCCCGGTGAGGCCGACGAGGCCGCCCTCGCCGAACTGCACCGCGTAGATCGAGGAGCAGTCCGAGGAGCTGCCCACCGTCTTCGCGTCGCCGATGTAGTCGTTCACGCCAATCGGGATGCCGTCGTAGAACTGCACCATCCGACCGAACTCGTCGCGGTCCTGCTCCACCACGCCCGACCCCGTCGCGCGCGCCAGCGAGGTCAGCGACCGTCGCGTCCGCCGAGACATGAGCAGCATGTCCGGCTTCCCGCCCTTCACCAGGTCGATCGCCTCGTCCAGCTTCGCCAGCGTCATCGTCGCCCCGTTCGTGCCCATCGAGGCCGTCTGCCCCGCCACGCACAGCCGGTCAATGCCGTCGAACGCCTTCGGGTCACCGCTCGTGTCGCCGTTGATGAAGGTATCGTCGAACTTCGACTGCACCGCCTTCGCCTTCAGCGCGATGACCGCCGCCTCCAGGTCCTGCACGTTGTTCCGCGTGCTCGCCAGGTAGTGATCGACGTCCGCGTCGCCGCCCAGGATCGTCAGCGCCGTCGTCACCTGCGTGAACGTCGGCGTCCCCTCCGCCCACGCATCACCGACCGAGTAGAACGCCGCCGTCGCCGCCGCGTTCTCGCGGTTGTACGTCAGCCCGTTCCCCACGATCTCGATGAACGGCATCCGCTGCAGCACCGGGCTGTCGTTGATGACCGTCTCAACCACACCCTCCAGCAGCACATCATTCGAGAGCTTCGCGCCCTCCGTCAGCGTCAGCGCCATCTCGCCCCTTCCACATCCCACCCCACGCGAGGCCCCTCCCCGCGGCCCCGGACACTAGGCGAGCAGGCCCACTACTCGAATGGCGAGTTGGCACATGGACCACGCGACCTCGGGTCCCGTAAGGTCCGCCGTATGCCAGCGTGGTTTGACCGGCCCCTCTCCGACTTCCTCGCGATCGACGAAGAGGAGCCCACCCGACTCCTCACCACCGTCGCCGCCGAACGTGGCCTCACGCCCACGCGCGAGTCGGTCAGCGCGTGGCGCCTCACCACCCGGATGCTCCAGGGACTCGCGCTGCAGGCAGCACGTCAGCAGCCAGAAGCACTCAGTTGGCAGTGCTTCATGGAGTTCGAGGTGCCGATGCGTGCGCGCCGCATCGATCTCGCCATCGTCGCCCACGACATCGTCTTCATCGTCGAATGCAAGACCGGCGTGCAGCCGTTCACGTCAGCAGATCGATGGCAGACCGAGCAGTACGCACTCGACCTGCGGGACTTCCACGCACCCTCACGGCGGCGAGTGATCGTTCCCATGCTCGTTGCCTACGGCGCGATGCCCGTCGGTCTCCCAACGCCCGAACCAGACCGCGCCGTGCAGCCGGTCGCGGCAACCGACGAGGCAGGATTCCCAGACGGCGCCTTCACGCTCTGGCACGCCCTCCACGACCCAGCCCGAGCTCCCATCAACCCCGCGGCATGGGCCAACGGCGCGTACAAGCCCACGCCCAACATCATCGAGGCGGCGCAGTCGCTCTACGGGCAGCATGACGTGCGCGACATCGCACTCGCCGGCTCCACCAACCTCCACGCCACTGTGGAAACCGTGCTCGGGTTTATCGAGCGATGCCGCCACGAACAGCGTCGCGGCATCGCCTTCATCACCGGTGCGCCCGGCGCCGGCAAGACGCTCGCGGGGCTCGAGATCGCACATGCCGCCGACATCATCGGCAACAGCGAAGGCCTCGGCGTCTTTCTTTCCGGCAACTGGCCCCTCGTCGAGGTCATCAAGGCCGCGATTGCCGAGTCCGCAAAGGCGAGTGGGCGCCGCACAGAACGCAACGCAACGCGCGAGGTGAGCACGCTCATCGAACACGCGTACCGCTTCCGCAACGAATACGCCGGTAAGCCGGACCGTATTCCACACCACCATGTCGTCCTCTTCGATGAGGCACAGCGCGCGTGGGACGCATCACAAGTCGCACGCAAGGAACGCGACCCGGACGCGCATTCGGAACCAGCCATCCTCCTCGACATCATGACCCGCACACCTGACTGGGCTGTGATCGTCGCGATGGTCGGAAGTGGCCAGGAGATCAACACCGGAGAGTCTGGATTGGCCGAGTGGGGACGCGCGCTCCGCGATGCGCCAGAGGACTGGCTGGTGCTTGCGTCACCGCACGTCTTCGACGAGCGCACACCTGCGAGTGCTCGTCTGTTCACCGCTCTCCCCGCCGCCCACCCCACCGTGGCGACCGAGGATCAACTGCACCTGCAAATGAACGTCCGCAGTCCGCGAGCCGAACGGCTCAATCAGTGGGTCGATCACCTGCTGAGCGGCAACCCCGCCGACGCGCGCGCTGCGCTACCTGACCTGCGAGAGTTTCCGATGGCCGTCACGCGCAGCCTCGACACCGCGAAGCAATGGCTGCGAGACCACTGCGACCCTGAGGAACAGCAGCGCATGGGACTCCTTGCGAGTGCCGGCGCGAAACGCCTCCGTGCGTGGGGGCTCGAGACCGGCACGCTACGTGCAGAGCAGAACTGGGCGCACTGGTTCCTGCGCCCGCGTGGCGATGTGCGGAGCTCCAATCAGCTCGAGGTCCCCGCAACCAACTTCGATTGCCAGGGACTCGAAATCGACTGGGCCGCAGTGTGCTGGGCCAACGACTTCGTACCGGACACAGCGACCCGCGATTGGCGCATCCGCGCCTTCAGCGGCACACGCTGGTCGACGGTTCGCAAGGACCCGCACTTCGTCGTCAACGGCTACCGAGTGATCCTCACCCGTGCTCGACGTGGGCAGATCATCTGGGTGCCGCGCCCCCAGGGCGACGATGCGACGCTCCCACCTGCCGACTTCGACGCGATCGCGGCCATGCTCCAGTCGGCCGGCCTCCCACTCATCGACTAGCCGTGCAGCCCGCTTCGCGGGCCACACGGCTCCCCACCACCCGGAGGTGCCCCTAGCGCCCCCGCAACTCCAACCCGTACGCGATCTTCTCCGCCGCGCTCATCCCATCGATGCTGCCGAGGTCATCGCGCGCCGGCGCGCCCACCGGGAACCCGTCGCGCTCGAACGACAGCGCCACCTCGGTGCGGATGCGCGCCAGCGCCTCCCGCGCCGCCGCGAACGAGGCGTCCACCTCATCCGGCGTCGCACCCGTCACCAGCTCCGCCGGCACCTCCGGCGCCCCCGCCAGCAGCGCGCCGCGGTAGCGATCGACGGCGTCACGCAGCGCCGAGCGCTCCGCATCCAGCGCCGCATGCGCCGCCTCCAGCTCCACCTCCATCGCCTCCGCCGCCGAGGCTTCCGCCTCCACCACCGCCGCCAGCTCGGCCAGCGTCTCCGGCGACGGCTCCTCGCCCTCCTCAGCCTCAGCGAACCCATCCCCCGCAAACTCGACGTCCAGCGCCTCGAGCTCCCCCGCGAACTCCATGTCCTCGGCCACCACGGCCTCCTCTCCTGCGCCGCGCAGCCTCGCGCCCCCCGCGCCCAGCACCGAGGGCCGAGTGGCGCACCTCACACCACCTCGGCGCACGCCCCCTCGCCACCGCGCGGTACACTGCACGCGTTATGGCGACCACCACCACAACCGCACGTCGCATCGCCGTCCGGCCCATGACCGACGCCGACCTGCGCCAGGTGCGCCGCATCGAGCGCGCCGCCTACGGCCCCAACGTCCCCGGCACGCCCTTCGAACGCGAGCTCCAGAACGGACTCGCCCAGTACGTCGTCGCCGTCGAGCGCCCGGCGGACGCCACCGCGCGCGAACCCGCCGCACTCGACGCCCTGCGCCGCCTGCTCCACCTGCAGCCGCCAGCGGAGACCGTGCTTGGCTTCGTCGGCCTCTGGTACACCATCGACCAGCTGCACATCGTCACCATCGCGGTCGACCCCGCGCTCCAGCACCGAGGCATCGCCCAGCGCCTGCTCATCGAGGTGCACACGCTCGCCGTCGAAGCCGAGATGAAGACGATCGCCCTCGAAGTCCGCCCCTCGAACGAGCGCGCCCGCGCCCTCTACGAGTGGTTCGGCTTCCAGCCGCAGGGCACCCTGCGCGCCTACTACTCCGACAACGGCGAGGATGCCGTCGTCATGCTCACGCCGGAGCTCACCGCCCCCGACTACGCCGCACACCTGCGCACGCTCCGCGCCGAACATGCCGCGCGCGGCATCGACGCGTTCGAGCCGGCGCGCGAACCCGATCCCGACCGTGCGTAAATAGGCAGCCTGCGGCTAGAGATCCTTCTGCCGGAACACCCACAGCGACGCCGCCACTGAGGCGACCGTCAGCGCGCCGAACACGATCACCACGCGCAGCACCGTGAACAGCGGCGTCTCACCCCGGAACGTCGCAGGCAGCTCGTTCAACACCGCCGTCGTGCTCATCCACTTCAGGCCCAGGAACTGCAGCACCGCGCCGGAGAACAGCACCGTCACCATCACCAGCAGGATTGCCAGCTGCACGTTGCGGAACAGCGTCGACAGCAGGATCCCCAGCGCCGCCAGGAACGACACCATCGTCGCCACCATCAACCCGCCAAAGAAGATGCCGGCTGCCGTCGCATCCGGCACGCCGTAGCGGTTCAGCAGGTACGCGAACGGCAGCGTCACCAGCGTGTACACCACCAGCGTCGCACCGATGCGTGACACCACCTTCGAGGTGAGGTACTCGGTGCGGTTCACGGACTTCGAGAGGATCGCGTCGGCCATCACGCCCGCCTCGCCGCTGATCGCGGACGCCGCGAAGATCGACACCGCCAGCCACGACAACGGCGCCAGCACGAACGTCTGGTAGAACGCCATCGTCTCCGAGGCGAGCTCACCGTTCGCTGCCGCGATGCCGACCAGGAACCCCGCCGGGATTATCAGCAGCGCGACCCACGCCCGGACGATCCACGACCGAACCATCTGCCCCAGGTCATACCGCAGGAGGACCAGAAACGCCTGCATGTGTCTCCTCGTTCGGCGCGCCCTCCGGCAGCGCCAGCGCCTCGGCGCCGCCGCCCAGCCGCTGCGTCGCCGCCCACGCCGAGGCTCGCAGGAAGCCGCGCGTGCGATCCTCCTCCAGCCGGCGCAGGAACGCCTCTTCGATCTCGTCTTCACCTGTGTTGAAGTGCAACAGATCCACACCCGTGCGGTCGACCAGATCCAGCACGCGGTGGATGTACACCGGCAGCTGCTCCTCGCCCAGGAACGCGATGCGGTACTCCGCCCCCACGCGCTCCCAGCTCACCGCACCAATCTCATCCAGCAGCGGGATCTGCTGCTCAAACGCCGTCGTGTTGCCCTCGATCTCCACCGTGATCGTGCCGTGCCGCGCCAGCCGCCGCATCTCCGACATCGGCCCCGTGTAGATCAGCCGCCCGCCCGAGATGATCCCCACATCGGTGCAGACGCGCTCCACGTCACCGAGGATGTGCGTCGCGATGATGATCGTGCGGTCGCGCCCCGACAGCTCGCGAATCAGCTCGATCGTCTGCTTGCGCCCCGAGGGATCGAGGCCCGACGTCGGCTCATCCAGGATCAGCAGCTCCGGGTCACCCATCAGCGCCGCCGCGATCCCCAGGCGCGTCACCATACCGGTCGACAGCCCATCGATGCGCTGCGACGCCGCGCCGGTCAGATCGACCGATTGCAGCAGCGTCGCCAGCCGGATCTTCGTGCGGTCCTGCGGGATGCCCATCAGCGAGCCGATAAACTCGAGGTATGTGATCGGCGTCAGGTTCCGAGGAAAGCTCGGGTTCGTCGGCAGGAAGCCGATCCGCCGACGCAGGTCGGATCGCTCCGGCCCCATCTCCTCGCCGAACACCTTGATCGATCCGGCGGTCGGGCGCTGGAGCCCCATCATCACGCGGAACGTCGTCGACTTCCCCGCGCCGTTGGGGCCCACCAGGCCGTAGACCATCCCCTTCTCGACGCGCATGTTCATGGCGTTCAGGGCGATGTACTTGTTCTGGTAGATCTTCGTGAGATCAGTGGTCTCGACGACCTGCATGGGGGGACTCCCTCGGCGGCGGCGCAAGAGGCGGACGCTGCAGCCTGTCCAGGGTGGGCGAGCGCGGATGATACCAGCCGCGCGGGGGCCTCGGAACCCCTGACGCTCGCGATCACGCTGTAGTCGATTACACTCACCCCATGCAGCGCGTGCTCCTGGTCAGCGACGACCCGCAGGTCATCACGACCGCGAACCTCGCCGCGCGCGCCAACGGCCACCCGTTCCGTTCCGAACGCACCGTTGAGGCCGGCCTGCTCGCCGTCCGCGAATGGCGCCCCGCGCTCCTCGCACTCGACCTGGGCGTCGGCCTCACCGCCGGCGGCCTCGCCGCCGTGCTTCGGGATGCCGAGGTCGCCGACCGCATCGGCGTCGTCCTCGTCGCCACCCGCGAACAGCTCGGCCTCGTTGGCACCGGTATCCGCGTCGACGACTTCATCCTCGCGCCCACCGACCCGGAGGAGTTCCAGGTGCGCATGTCCCGCGCGCTCTGGCTCCGCACCGGCGCGGACGAGGGCAATGTGCTCCGCCGCGGCGGCCTCGCCATCGACCTGGAGCGCTACACCGTCAGCGTGGACGGCGACACCGTCGACCTGACCTACAAGGAGTACGAGCTCCTCCGCTTCCTCGCCACCAACGCCGGCAAGCCGTTCACCCGCGAGGCGCTGCTCAACCGCGTCTGGGGCTACGACTACTACGGCGGCTCCCGCACCGTGGACGTCCACATCCGCCGCATCCGCGCCAAGATCGAACGCCACGAGACGTTCATCGATACCGTCCGCAACGTCGGCTACCGCTTCATCGATGACGCCCCCGGCCGCACCTTCGCCGGCCTCGCCGAGGCGTAGCGGACGACCTCACGCCCGTTATCACCCACGCATCACTTATCCACATCCGTCGAAACATGTTCGTAACAGAGCAGTAATCCGAGGGAAACCGCTACCCTCTACCTTCCCCTGTGAGGCCAGCCGAGGCAGAATCGGGCGACCCACCGGGCACCCACGCTGCACCTGTTGGCGAGGACTCTGGGACTGCGGGCGCCCCGTCAGGTGACGGGCGCGGGGAGGCGACATGACCACACTCCAGGAAGCACTCGAACTCGTTCGCGCAAAGGGCGTCACGAAGATCGACCTCAAGGTCGCCGACCTCTTCGGCCGCTGGCAGCACTTCACCCTGCCCGCCCACCGCTTCGACGCGGACCTCATCGCGGACGGCTCCGGCTTCGACGGCTCCAGCCTCCGCGGCTTCCAGCAGATCCACGAGTCCGACATGCTCCTCATGCCGGACCTGGACACCGCTGCGATCGACACCGTCTACAGCTCGCCGACGCTCAGCCTGATCTGCGACGTCGCCGACCCGCTGACGCGACAGCGCTACAGCCGAGACCCCCGCGCCATCGCCAAGAAGGCGGAGGAGTACCTCAAGACCACCGGCATCGCCGACACCTCCTACTTCGGCCCGGAGCTCGAGTTCTTCATCTTCGATGACGTCCGCTTCCAGCAGGGTCAGAACACGGCCTACTACTTCGTCGAGTCCGGCGAGGCCGCGTGGAACACCGGTCGCGACGAGACCGCGATGAACGGCGCCCGCTCCGGCAACCTCGCCTTCAAGATCCCCGGCAAGGAGGGCTACGCCCCCGTCCCGCCGTTCGACACCCTGACCGAGATCCGCAACGAGATGATGGATGAGCTCGAGGCCGTCGGCGCCCCGATGGAAATCCACCACCACGAGGTTGCGACCGCCGGCCAGTCGGAGCTCGCGATGCTCTTCGGCACGCTCACGCAGCAGGCCGACCGCGCCCAGTGGTACAAGTACATCGTCCGCAACGTCGCCCGGAAGCACGGCAAGGTCGCGACCTTCATGCCGAAGCCGCTCTACGGCGACAACGGCACCGGCATGCACGTCCACCAGTCCCTCTGGAAGAACGGCGAGCCGATCTTCTACGACAGCAACGGGTACGCCGGCCTCTCGCAGATCGCGCGCTGGTACATCGGCGGCCTGCTGCGCCACGCCCACGCGATCCTCGCGTTCGCCGCGCCGACCACCAACTCCTACAAGCGCCTGGTCCCGCACTACGAGGCTCCAGTGAACCTCGCGTACTCCATGCGCAACCGCTCCGCCTCCATCCGCATCCCGACCTACTCGATGTCGGCGAAGGCGAAGCGCCTGGAGTTCCGCCCCGCGGACGCCACCGCCAACCCGTACCTCGCCTTCACCGCACTGCTCATGGCTGGCCTCGACGGCATCCAGAAGCAGATCGACCCGGGCGACCCGCTCGACCGCAACATCTACGACCTCCCCGCCGAGGAAGCCGCCAAGATCCCGACCGTCCCCGGCTCGCTGGAGCAGGCCCTCGACGCGCTCGAGAAGGATCACGACTTCCTGCTGCAGGGCGGCGTCTTCACTCAGGACGTCATCGACACCTGGCTGGAGTGGAAGCGCGCCGAAGCGCAGGAGGTTCGCCTCCGCCCCACTCCCTACGAGTACGAGCTGTACTTCTCCGGCTGATCGCAGCCACAGCCCGCACGCGCAATCGACGGCCCCGGGCATTCCCCGGGGCCGTCGCATATCGGGCAGTACGCCCGCCGACCGCGCCCCGCACCGAGTAGGATCGTCACATGGTGGACCTCGACTCCCAGCAGCACGTCATCCACGCCTGCCGTGAGCACGACGTGAAGTTCATCCGCCTCTGGTTCACCGATATCCTCGGCATCCTCAAGTCCGTCGCGATCACCGTGGAGGACCTGGAGCACGCCCTCGCTGACGGCATTACCTTCGACGGCTCCTCCATCGAGGGCTTCGCGCGGCGCGACGAGGCGGACATGAAGGTCCTCCCCGACCCCGCCACCTTCCAGGTGCTCCCCTGGCGCCCCCGCGAGCGCGCCACCGCGCGCATGTTCTGCGACGTGGTGAAGGCGGACGGCACCCTGTTCGAGGGTGATCCGCGCTACATCCTCAAGCAGCAGCTCCGCCGCGCATCGGCAGCCGGCTTCACCTCGTACGTCTCACCCGAGATCGAGTTCTTCTACTTCAAGGACATGCACGGCACCGAACCCATCGATGCCGGTGGCTACTTCGACCTCACCCCGCTCGACTCCGGCTCCGACCTCCGCCGCGAGACCGTGCTCACGCTCGAGGAGATGGGCATCCCCGTCGTCCTCAGCCACCACGAGGCCGCACCCGGCCAGCACGAGATCGACCTGCGCTACACCGACGCGCTCACCATGGCCGACTCGATCATGACCTACCGCCTCGTCGTCAAAGAGGTCGCGATGCGCCACGGCGTCTACGCGACCTTCATGCCGAAGCCCCGCACCGATCAGAACGGCTCCGGCATGCACCTCCAGCTCTCCCTCTTCCGAGGCGAGGAGAACGCCTTCGCCGATCCCGCCGCGCCGAACGGAATCTCCACGCTCGCGCAGCACTACATGGCGGGCCTGCTCCGCCACGCGCCGGAGATGATGCTCGTCACCAACCAGTGGGTGAACTCCTACCGCCGCATCGTCCCGGGCTTCGAGGCCCCGACCCACGTCGGCTGGTCGACCCGCAACCACGCGGACCTGCTGCGCGTCCCGCAGCCCAACCCCGACCGCCCCGACACCGCGCGCATCGAGTACCGCGTCCCGGACGCCGCCGCGAACCCCTACCTGCTCTTCGCCGCCACCCTCGCCGCCGGCCTCACCGGTATCGAGGCCGCCTACCCGCTCCCCCCGGCCCTCGACCGCGCCGTCACCGAGATGTCCGCCGACGAGCTCGCCACCCGCGGCATCGTCCCGCTCCCCGCCTCCCTCGGCGAAGCCATCCCCGTCTTCGAACAGTCGAGCCTGATGCGCGACGCCTTCGGCCCGCACATCGTCCGCTCCCTCGTCGCCAACAAGCGCCAGGAATGGGAGCAGTTCCGCCGCGAAGTCACCGAGTTCGAACTCCGCCGCTACCTCGGCAACCTCTAGGCGCGCCCACCGACGCCGACGCCAGCGGGGGAGCACTGCCCGCACCGCCAGGTGCGGCTGCATGCAGCGCCGCGCCGTCACCCCATCGAATTCCGCCGCTGTCCCGGAACCTAGCCCCACTCATCCGAGGGGGCCTGGGCACCGCCCCAGTGGGGGATCTGGGGGCGAAGCCCCCATCACAGGGCGGGAGGGTGGGCACAACACTGTCTGGCACGGCGCGAAGCCCGTGCCCGGCCGTCGGCCCCAGCCGACGCCGTCCGAGGCATCCCCGCACACCACCTGCGCCCCCACACACGAAGAAGGCCCGCTCGCGCGGGCCTTCCTGCTACATCCGAGGTCGGTCGAAACTACGCCGCGAACAGCGCCTTCGCCGCGCTATCCGCCACGCCCGCCAGCGGTGCCACGTACAGGCCGACGACGACGATCGCCACCAGCAACACGCTCGTCACCAGCAGGCTGCTCGGCGACATGCTCCAACGAGGCTGCGGCACGCTCGGCTCCGTCGCGTACGGCAGCTGCGAGCCGTCCGGCAGCACCACGTACATCTGCCGAATGACCTTCAAGTAGTAGTAGAGCGAGATGGTGCTCATGATCACGGCGATCGACACCAGCCACAGGTAGCCGCCATTCGCGGCCGCCTGGAACAGCAGGAACTTCGTCGTGAAGCCCGCCAGCAGCGGCATGCCGCTCAGCGAGAGCAGACCGGCCGCCAGCACCATGGCAAGGAACGGGTTCGTCTCCGCAAGACCGTGCAGACCCGACATCTCCTCGGTTCCGCTGTGGTTGTAGAACGCGATCACGCCCATGAACACCGCGAGGTTCGTGACCAGGTAGCCGCCCATGTGCAGCAGCAGCGCCGACGCCGACGCGTCCGAGATCGTCACGATCGCCATCAGCATGTAGCCGACCTGCGCGATCGACGAGTACGCCAGCAGTCGCTTCAGGTTGTGCTGCTGCAGCGCGACCAGGTTCCCCACCACCATCGTCGCCAGCGACAGGATCGCGATCGTGCTCCGCCACTCCTCGATCGCCGGCAGGAACGGGCCGGAGAACAGTCGCAGGATCACCGCGAACGCCGCCGCCTTCGAGGTCGCCGACAGCACGGCGGTCACCGGGAGCGGCGCACCCTCGTACGCGTCCGGCGTCCACATGTGGAACGGCACCGCCGACGCCTTGAAGCCCAGGCCCGCGATCACCATCACCAGGCCCAGCACCAGCGGCACCCGCAGGTCCGCCACGCTGCCCTCGATGTTCTCCATGATCTCGGCGTAGCTCGTCGAACCGGTCGTGCCGTAGATGAGGCTCAATCCGTACAGCAGCGTCGCCGAGGCGAGGCCACCGAGGAGCACGTACTTCAGACCCGCCTCGCCGGATCGCTTGTCATCCTTCGCCAGCGACACCGCGACGTACAGCGAGAACGACAGCAGCTCCAGCCCCACGTACGCCGTCAGCAGCTCGCGCGCGCCCGCCATGAAGGAGGCGCCCACGGTCGCGAACAGCAACATCGAGTAGAACTCGCCCTGGTGGCGAATCTGCTTCGTCACGTACTCGTGCGATCCGATCACGACGACGACCAGCGTCACCGCGAACAGCACGCGGAAGAAACCCGTGAACGCGTCGATCGCGAAGATGCCCGCGAAGTCCGCGTGCGCCGTCGAGCCCAGCGTCCCCGCGCCCAGCCCGCCGTACACGGCCGTGCCCAGCACCGCCAGCCACGGCAGCATCGAGCGCCCGACCTTCAGCTCGGCGCGGAACGCGTCCGCCACAAGCACGGCCAATCCGGTCAGCGCCAGTACGAACTCCGGCAGCAGCAGCGAGTAGTCGAGGTTCAGGTCGCTCACAGCGAGACCCCCGGAATCGTCTGCGCCAACGTCGTCGCGATCCGGTTCACCCACGGCGACGGCCACAGGCCCATCGCCAGCATCGAGATCACCAGCACCGTCGCGCCCGCGCGCTCCGCCCACGTGATGTCACGCAGCGAGCTCCACCGCGTGTTGAACTCACCAAAGAACATCTGACCCGCCATCCGCAGCAGGTACGTCGCCGTGATCGCCGCGGTCAGCACCGCCAGGCCACCCACCACCGGATACGCGCGGAACGCACCCACGAAGATGTGCACCTCGGCCGCGAACCCGGACAGACCCGGCAGCCCCAGCGACGCCATCGCCGCGATCATGAAGAAGATCGCCCACAGCGGCATCTGCTTCGCCATGCCGGAGAAGTTCGGAATCTCGCGGTTGTGCGACTGGTCGTACATCCCGCCGATGAGGAGGAAGAAGAGGGCCGTCATGATGCCGTGCGCGAACATCTGCATCACGGACCCGGTCATCGCCACCACGTTCATCGTGCCCAGGCCCATGAACACGTAGCCCATGTGCGACACGGACGAGAAGCCCGACATCAGCTTCAGGTCGGTCTGCTTCAGCGCGGACGTCGCGCCGTACAGCGCCGCCACGATGCCGACCGTGATCAGCGCCGGCCCCCAGAACTGCGCGCCCTCCGGCAGGATCTGGATGCCCAGGCGGATGATGCCGAACGCGCCGACCTTCATCAGCACGCCCGCGTGCACCATCGACACCGCCGTCGGCGCCGAGGCGTGACCGTCCGGCGACCACGAGTGGAACGGGAACATGCCGCCCAGCGTGCCGCATCCCAGCGCGATCATCGGGAAGAAGATCAACTGCATCTCGCGGCTGTAGTGCGCCGTGTACAGGCGAGTCAGGTCGGTCGACCCGATCCCCGCCTCCGTGAAGATGGCGAAGATGCCCGTGAAGATGAGGATGGATGCCGCGACCAGCATCATCATCAGCTTCATCGCGCCGTATTCCTTGCGCGTGGATCCCCAGATCGCGATGAGCATGTACATCGGCAGCACGGCCGTCTCGTACATCAGGAAGAACCAGAACAGGTCCAGCATCACGAAGCTGCCGTACACGCCGGCAACCACAATGAACAGCAGGATGAAGAAGTCCTTGGTGCGCTGACGCACCTTCCACGACACCCACGTCCCCGCCATCACGATGATGCCCGTCAGCAGCACCATCGAGGCCGCGATACCGTCAATGCCGACCTTGATCTGAATGCCGTCGTCACCCAGGAAGCCCACGTTGTGCAGCCATGGCCAGGCCAGCACACCCTGGAACTGCTCGGTGCTCCCGAAGTCGTATCGCAGGAACACGTACGTCGAGAGCACGAACATCGCGAGGCTCGCGATGCCCGTGATCGCCATGATCCCGCCGCGCTCCCGCGACGGCGTAAGCATCAGCAGCAGCGCCGAGCCCAGCGGCAGCAAGATGAGCGCAACCAGCACGTACCCGTCGGACGTCGACATCGCTCCTCCTGCTATTCCGCGCTCGACGCGAGCACAGCGAGGACGACCACGCCCACCGCCATTGCCAGCGCATAGTTCGGAATCCGGCCGGTCTGGAGGAACTTCAGACGGTGGCCGAACCACCCGATCGTCTGTGCCCCGCCGTCCACACCCGATTGGTTCACCACGCGGTTCTCGAACAGGGCGATGATGTTGCCCATGCCCAGGACAACGCGGTTGATGATCGCCTGATACAGGTCGTCGATGTAGTAGCGGTTCACCAGCAGCGCGTGCAGCTCCGGCGCCCAGCCACGCGCGCGCTCCGCGCGCTTCGCATCGCCCCACCAGTACGCGAACCCGATGCCAATGCCCGCCAGCGCCGTACCCACGGCCGTCGCAGCGAACATCGGGTCAAAGACGAAGTGGTGCGGGTGCTCCACGAACACCGTCGCCAGGATGCCGCCCGGGAACCCGAGCGCCTGACCCACCGGGTCGAAGATCACGAAGCCCGCCACCGTCGCCAGCACCGCCAGGACGACCAGCGGTGCCGCCATGATGAACGGCGACTCGTACGCGTGGTCGTACGCGTGGTGGTTGCGCGGCTCACCGAAGAACGTGAGCAACACCAGCCGAGTCGTGTAGATCGCCGTCAGCACCGCGGCGCTCGCCAGCAGCACGTAGACCACCGGCGCCTGCTCGCTCGCGATGTGCAGGATCTCGTCCTTCGACCAGAAGCCCGCCAGCGGAATGATGCCCGCCAGCGCCAGGCTGCCGATGATGAACGTCACCGTCGTGATCGGCATCTTGTGCCGCAGGCCGCCCAACTCCTCCACCGTCTGCTCGTGCGTCGCGTGAATCACCGAGCCGGAGCAGAGGAACAGCAACGCCTTGAAGAACGCGTGCGTGAGCAGGTGGAACATCGCCGCGCCGACCTCACCGAAGCCGAGCGCCACGAACATGAACCCCAGCTGCGACACTGTCGAGAATGCCAGCACGCGCTTGATGTCGTTCGCCACCAGGCCCATCGTCGCCGCCATGATCGCGGTGATCAGACCCGTGTACAGCACCACGTCGCGCGCGATCAGCACCTCGTCGTAGACCGGCATCATCCGCGCGACCAGGTACACGCCCGCCACGACCATCGTGGCCGCGTGGATCAGCGCACTGGCGGGCGTCGGGCCCTCCATCGCGTCCGGCAACCACACGTGCAGCGGGAACTGCGCCGACTTACCGGCGGCACCCATGAATAGGAAGATCATCGCCGTCGTCAGATAGGTGTGGTCGAAGCCGCCTGACTTGGCGAACTCAATGATGCCCTGGATGTCGAACGTCCCGGCCTGCCGCCACAGCAGCACAATGCCGATGAGCAGACCTACGTCACCGACGCGCGTCGTAATGAACGCCTTCTTCGCCGCCTCAGCCGCCGACTGCCGCTCCCAGTAGAAGCCGATCAGCAGGAACGAGGCGAGGCCCACGCCCTCCCACGCCACGTACAGCTGCAGCAGGTTGCCCGACACCACCAGCATCAGCATCGCCGTCACGAACAGCGACAGCGCCGCGAAGTACCAGCCGTAGCGCGGCTCACCGTGCATGTAGGACATCGAGTAGAACGCGACCATCAGCGCGACCGTCGACACGACCACGATCATCACCACGGTGATCGCGTCGACCCACGTGCTGAACTCGATGAGGAAGTGCCCGTTTCCGATGTTGATCCAGTCGAACGCAAACGCGTTCGCACCCTCCGGCGCAAAGTGCCCATCGTGGATGTGACCGACGTAGTCCCCGGCCACCGCAAGGCTGATCAGCAGCATCGCAGCGAACGCCAGCACCACCAGGAAGTCGCCGCCGCGCGGCAGCAACTTGTAGGTCAGCGCCAGGAGCACGAAGACGGACGCCGGGATCGCAACAAGGATCCCGACCTGTTCCATGCCCATCAGCAGTCCCCCTCGGCCCCGGCTACCACTTGAGCGTGCTCGCCTCGTCCACGTTCGCGCTCGCGCGCTCGCGGAACGTGCGAAGCACGATGCCCAGCGCCAGGCCGACCTCGGCCGCAGCGATGGTGATGACAAAGATCGCGAAGATGATCCCGGAGAACAGATCTGTGTCCACGTACGACGCGAACGCGACGAAGTTGATCGACACCGCCGCCAGCATCAACTCCACCGAGATCAGGATGAGGATGGCGCTCCGGCGCACCAGCACCCCATAGAAGCCCAGCGAGAACAGGATCGCCGAGAGAACCAGGTAATGCGTCAGCGAGATCACTCGGCATCCTCTTCCCGGTCACGCCGCGCCACCGTCACGGCGCCGACCAGCGCCACCAGCAGCACCAGCGAAGCGACCTCGAACGGCACGCCGTAGTCGCGGTAGAGCCGCGTTCCGATCTCGCGGAACCCGGCGACCGTCTCCAGCGCCCCGCCCCACGCCGCACCCGACATCGCACCCACAAGCACGATGCCCAGCACCAGCGCGACGCCGAAGCCGAACGGCTTCTGCGAGCCGTCCATCACGATCGGGTCGTCCGAGGCGTTGGTCATCATCAGACCGAAGATCAGCAGGATCGCCACGCCGCCGCCGTACACGAGAATCTGCACCAGCGCGATGAACTCGCTCGCCAGCAGCAGGAAGATGCCCGCGATCGACATCGAGGCGACCACCAGCGACAGCGCCGCGTGCACGACGTTCTTCGACGTCACCGCACCCACGGCACCGGCGATGGTGATGCCGGCCAACAGCCACCACACGAACTCCGCGCCGCTGATGCGGCCCAGAATCGCCAGCGCGGTCAGCACCAGGAAGTACGGCCCCGCCACCAGCGACCCCAGCACCAACCCGGTGAGGATCGAACGGCCGCGCGCCACCGGCAGGGACATCTGGTTCTGCACTACTCGTTCACCCACGGCTTCAGCTCACCGCCACGAGAGACGGAGAGCAGCATCGGCAGGTCTTGCACCAGTTCCGCGCGGTCATACGCGGACTTCTCATGACCCGACCACGTGTTGTTCATCGAGATCGCGCCGAAGTTGCACACCTCGACGCAGATGTTGCATCGCATGCACCGGCCGTAGTCGATCCAGAACTTGTCGATGATCTTGCGCCGAGACGACTCGCCGCCCACCGACTTGTGCGCAGGGTTGTCCTTCATCAGAACCGTCATGCACTCCACCGGACACGCGCGCTCGCACGCGTGGCAGCCGGTGCAGAACGGCTCGTGCGCCTCCTGGTCCCACAGCAGTACCGGGAACGCGCGGTCGCGCTCCGGCAGCTCACGGTGGGTCTCCGGGTACTGACGGGTGACGGGCTTCCGAGTGAACGTCGAAAACGTCGTCGCCAGGCTCCGCAGGATGCCCTTCATCGTGCAGCCTCACTTCGGCGGACAAGCACCACCGGCCGGGGCCGAGGCGTCGCCACGCTGCGGTTGATCGCGGTGTACACGAACAGCACACCAATCGCGCTGGTCACCGCCAGCAACGTGTGCTCAAGCCCGCTGGGCAGGTTGTAGACGAGGATTCCGCCCGTCACCAGGATCTGCGCGATCGAGGCGGGAAGCAGGATCTTCCAGGAGAAGCTCATCATCTGGTCGATGCGCAGGCGCGGGAACGATGCGCGCGTCCAGAACATGAGGAAGATGATCGCGCCGGCCTTCACGACGGTCAGCGCCAGCTGCCAGCCGACACCAAGCTCCTCGCCCAGCGGCCATGCGCCACCACCAAGGAACACCGCGGCGCCCAGCAGCGACATGATGAACATCGCCGCGTACTCACCCAGGAAGAACATCGACCAGCGGATGCCGCTGTACTCAACGTAGGGGCCGCCGACGACCTCGGACTCACCGACCGGCGCGTCGAACGGCGGGCGGTTCATCTCCGCCAGCAGGCAGATGAAGAACAGCAGCGCCGGCAGCGGCTGCCACACGATGTTCGGCACCGTCGCCTGCTGCCGCACGATCTCGACGAGGTTGAGGCTGTTGGCCACCATCGCGACCGAGATCATCGCGAGCACCAGCGGCAGCTCGTACGAGATGGACTGCGCCACCGCGCGGAGCGCGCCCAGGATCGCGTAGCGGTTGTCGGAACCCCAGCCGGCCATCACCCAGCCCAGGATGTTCACGGACGAGACCGCCAGCACGTACAGCAGACCGAGTTCCAGCTCGCGTACCTGCCAGGCGATGGTGAAGGGAACAGCCACAAAGCCGAGGAACGTCGGAACAAACACGAGGAACGGCGCCAGCTCGAACACCCACGGGTCGGCATTCTTCGGGCGGATGTCTTCCTTCGAGATCAGCTTCAGCGCGTCCGCGACCGACTGCAGCAGACCCATCGGGCCGGTCCGCGTCGGCCCCAGGCGCTGCTGGAACCGCGCCAGCACCTTCCGCTCCAGGTAGATGAGCGCCATGACCACCACGGTCATGACCCCCACCACGATCAGCAGGCGGATCGCCGCATCCACACCCGTCGGCAGCCCGAACAGCGTCTCCGTCATCATCGGTCCGTCTCACCGAGCACGATGTCGAGCGACCCGAGGATCAGCACCGCATCCGCGACGTAGTTCCCCACGGACATGTCCTTGAGCGCCTGCAGGTTCGTGAAGCACGCAGAGCGGATCTTCAGACGGTGCGGGCGGTTACCGCCCTTGCTCACCATGTAGATGCCGTACTCACCGCGCGGAGCCTCCGTGCGGATGTACACCTCGCCCGGCGGCGTGCGCAGCATGCGAGGCATGCGCTCCGGCATGATCGGCCCCGGCTGCAGCTTCGCCATGCACTGCTCGACAATGCGCACCGACTGCCGCATCTCCTCGATGCGCACGCACCAGCGGTCGTACACATCGCCGACCTGCCCGACCGGGACATCGAAGTCCACCTGGTCGTAGAACAGGTACGGCTCGTCCCGGCGCACGTCGAACGGGACGCCGCTGCCACGCAGCACCGGCCCCGTCGTGCCCCAGTCGATCGCGTCCTCCGCCGAGATGATCCCGACGTTCTGCGTGCGCGCCTTGAACACCTCGTTGTTGGTGATCAGGTTGTCGACGTCCTTGATGCCCTGACGGCACTGGTCAAGGACGTACTTCACGCGCTGTGCGAAGTTGTCCGTCACCTCCCAGGCCAGACCGCCCGGGCGGAAGTAGGCGTACATGAGCCGGTCGCCCGTGATCTCCTCGAAGAGATCCATGATCTCCTCGCGCCAGCGGAAGGCGTACGTGAACGCCGTGCCGAAGACGCCGGAGTCGGTACCGAACGCGCCCGTGAACATGAAGTGGCTCGACAGGCGGTTGAGCTCGCAGAGGATCATGCGAATCCACTGCGCGCGCTCCGGCACCTGGATGTCCATCAGCGCCTCGACCGCCATGACGTACGAGAGCTCAGCGTTGAACTGAGCCAGGTACTCCGTGCGGTCCATGAAACCGATGCCCTGCCGGAAGTCCATCGTCTCCGACAGCTTCTCGCCACCACGGTGCATGTAGCCGATGTGCGGAATGACGTCGCGGACGATCTCACCGTCCACCGCCAGCACCATGCGGAACACGCCGTGGGTCGCAGGATGCTGCGGCCCCATGTTGATCATGATGTCCTGGACTTCGAAGTCGTGGTCGGACTGCACGGCGTTCGTCACCGCTATTCCTCCACGCCCCAGGCGATGCCCTCGCCCTGCAGCACTTCGATCTCCGCCAACGGGTGATCCTTCCGCAGCGGGAACGTATCCGTCATGTCTTCCGGCATCAGCAGCGTCCGAGGATCCGGGTGACCGCGGAAGCGCACCCCGAACATCTCCGCCGCCTCGCGCTCGTACCAGTTCGCGCCGCGCCACACGGTCGTCGCGGTGTCCACGAACAGGTCATCCGGCGCCAGGTGCGCCTTCACCGTCAGGTTGTGGTGGTGCTTCGTGGAGTAGAGGTGATAGACGACATCGATCCCCTCCTCCTCGTTGTCCACACAGGTCAGGCAGCGCAGGTAGTCGAACGCCAGCGCCTCGTCGGCCTTCAGCGCCTTCAACCCGCGCACCACCTCGTCACGAGGAATCGAGACGATCACGTCCAGCACCGCACGCTCGGCGCTCGCGGTGATACCGGAGAGCGCGCGATCCACCTGCGGCCAGATCGTGCCGTCCAGCGAACGCGCCGGAGCCGAATCTTCGTTCGTCATCGCCCCGTCGCCGCCCGCTCTTCCATGATCTTTTCCTGCAGCGCCAGGAAGCCGTCCAGCAGCGCCTCCGGCCGAGGCGGACACCCCGGCACGTAGACATCCACGGGAATCAGCTTGTCGACGCCCTGCACCACGCGGTCGTACCGCGTGTACGGCCCGCCGTTGGTGGCGCACGCACCCATCGAGATGACCCACTTCGGGTTCGGCATCTGCTCGTAGAGCAGCTTCACCGCGGGCGCCATCTTCTTCGTCACCGTGCCGGCGACGATCATGACGTCCGACTGCCGCGGCGACGGCCACGGCACAATGCCGAAGCGGTCCAGGTCGTAGTGCGACATATACGTCGCGATCATCTCGATCGCGCAGCACGCCAGACCGAACGTCATCGGCCACAGCGAGGACTTCCGCGACGCGGCGATCACCAGGTCGGCCGGCACCTGGAGCACGCCCGGCAGCACGGCGCGGTACAGCGCCTTGCCCGGCACCACCTCCACCGGAGTCAGCCGAGGCGCCTCCAGCGGGTGCTCAAGCGGGGAAATCGGAGCAGGGGCGGTCGCCGGCGCCTCGGCCGGTGCGACCGGGGCCCCCGTCTCGGTGACATCTACTGCCACTTCAGGGCTCCCTTCTTCCACGCATAGGCGAGCCCGGCAACCAGGATCCCGATGAACAGCACCATCTCGTAGTAGGCCATCGGCCCAATGTCCACGAAGGTCAGCGCCCACGGGAAGATGAAGACCGCCTCCACGTCGAAGATGATGAAGAGGATGGCGTACAGGTAGAACCGCATGCCCACGTTCGTCTGGGCGTGCTTGATCGGCAGCATGCCGCACTCATAGCTCGTCCCCTTGCCACGCTCTTCCGAGAACGGGGCCAGGAGCCGAGACCCGATCAGCGAGGTGGCGACGAGGATGAAGCCGAATACGGTGCCCAGCAGTACCGCTACATAGTTCCCGAACAGTTGGTTCAGGTGTTCCACCGGCCCCGGCTTTCAGCTTCACCTTGCGGTGCGACCGTTGCGCCGTAAACAGCACGAAACCCCGTGCTGGCACGGCCGGGACTGACCGTAGCAGCGCCCATAGTGAGTGTCAACGAATCGTGAAATACCGCACGGATGATTTCCCTCGCCCGGCTCGACCGCCCGATCCCCAGCGCGCGGATCGAGCGTGACCCGCCCTCCATCGAGGGTCTCGCCGCCCCGAACGGCCCTTGACGCGCCACCGCTACAACTGTGATATGCGACCGTGCGCCCGCTGAAAGGATCGCAGCAATGACTCCCACCCACTGGCGCTCACCCCTCCGCTGGGGGGCGGCGATCCTCACCGTCGCAACCCTGGCGCTCGCAGCCAGTACCGCTCACGCTGCACCGCCTGGCAACACAACCTATCGAGGCATCGCCAGCAACTCGGCGAGCATCACGCTCACCACCAACGCCGACGGCAAGCAGACTGCCCTCGCATGGCAGGAGGTCGGCGTCGAGGGCGGTGGCTGCTCCGGCAGCGGTTCGACCAACCTGACTCATTCCACGACCGATGACACCTTCTTCTGGGGCGGCAACACCACGCCCGTATCCATCTATGGCACGCGTGCCAATCAGGGGTACTACGGGGACGCCGGTGCGGCTGCGGGGGCGTACGGCTTCGACGTGACGTCCGGCGGCTGCCCCGCCGTCCGCAACGCCTACGCCGTGCTCGATGCCGCAAGCGCCTCGGTTCGCGGCCCCGGCGTCACTCCCAACGGCGTCTACACCGGATCCATCACCAGCATCATGCCGGACGTCGGCGTACGAGGGACGATCGAGATCCGCGCGAACGCCACCGGCACCGTGCTCGACCGCCTGACTATCACTTACGCCGAAGGCTCCTGCTCCTATCCCGTCTCCCTGACCGCCGTCGATCTGACCAACGGGAAGTACTTCCAGGCGGGCGTGCGCTCGATCACTGACGCTGCGACGAACCGGCCCCGCGTGCCCTCCGCCGCAGGTGTCACCCGGGGCATCAACCGCCTCTCCGGTGGCTTCTCGCATCCCGGCTCAACCGGCTGCCCGGCCGTCGCCGGTTTCTGGAACGCCACCGTCACAACCACAGTCAGTCCAACGCCCACCGTCACTGCCGCTCCCAGCGCGAGCACGACGCCGACCGCAACCGCGACCGCGCCCGGCGCCTCCGGCGCCACGCCGAGGGTGAACGGCAGCATCCCTGCGGCTGGCGGGATCGGCCTCGTCGTCTTCAGTGGAGGCACCTCGGCCCAGCTCGTCACGGCCTCCGGCTGCCCGGCGGCCTCGGCCGCCTTCTGGGCGGACGACGGCGCCGGCGGCTTCGTCACCTACATCCCCGGCGCGGCCGTGGCGGTCGTCAACGCCGGATGGGACACGAAGTTTCCGAACGGCGTCCCCGCCAACACCGCCCTCATTGGTCGCTGCCGCTAGCGCACCGATCGAGGCGACCGAACACCACAGCGGGCGGCCTCTCGGCCGCCCGCTGCACGTCTCCACCATCGAGGCCCGCTACAGCCAGCGCCGCCAGCGGAACGCCGCCACCATCGCCAACGCCAGCGCCGCCATCACACCCAGCACCGCCGGATACCCGTACTCCGACCGCAGCTCCGGCATGTAGTCGAAGTTCATCCCGTACAGGCTCGTGATGAACGTCAGCGGGATGAAGATCGTGGAGATCACGGTCAGCACCTTCATCACGCTGTTCAGCCGGTTGCTCACGTTCGCCAGGTGGATGTCCATCAGGCCCGACGCCATGTCGCGGAACGTCTCCACCGTCTCCATCACCTGCACGCTGTGGTCGTACACGTCGCGCAGGTAGACCTGCGTCTCCTCCGTCACCAGCTCCGAATCGCCCCGTTCCAGCCGGCTCACCGCCTCGCGCACCGGCCACACCGAGTTGTGCACCAGCAGCAGCTCGCGCTTCACGCGCTGCAGCTCACCCACGCCGCCACCGCTGTCGGCGGACAGGATCACGTCCTCGACGCGGTCGATCTCCGCCCCCAGCTGCTCCAGCACCACGAAGTAGTGGTCGACCACCGCATCCACAAGGAGATACGCGAGGTAGTCCGCGCCCGCGCGACGCCCGCGCCCGCGGTCGCCCCGCAGCGCCGCGCGCACCCCGTCGAAGACGTCCCCCGCGACCTGCTCCTCCAGGAACGAGATCACCAGGCCCGGCCGCACCACCAGCCCCACCTGCTCCGCAACCAGCCGCTCCACCGGATCCCACGACATCATCTTCAGCACGACGAAGAGATACCCGTCGTACACCTCGACCTTCGGGCGCTGCAGCGTGTTGTGCAGATCCTCCAGCGTCAGCGGGTGAATCCCGAACCGCGCCCCGAACGCCTCCAGCACCTGCGCGTCATGCACACCGGTCACGTTCAGCCACGCCACACCGCCCGCTGCCGGCCCCGCCCACTCGTCGAGGCTGCCCAGCGACCGCTCCTCGAACCGCTCCCCGTCGTACTCGATGAGGTCAAGCCGCACCGCGGCGCGACCGGCCTCGCCGATGTAGACCATCGATCCGGGGCCCAGCCCCGCCTTCTGCCCGCGCCCGCCGATGAGATCGAACATCGCCACCTCGCGAGGGGCATCCTACCCCGTCTCGGCCGCCCGCCGCCCACGCGATCGACTACGCTACGCAACGCCCCACGCCATGCGCAGGAGACCGCCATGCCCGCTGACTTCGACGGTGCGGTCGCCCTCGTCACCGGTGCCAGCGCCGGAATCGGACGCGCCATCGCACGTACCCTCGCCGCCCGCGGCGCGCGTGTCGTCCTCGCCGCCCGCGGTGCCGAGGCCCTCGAGGCGACCGCCCAGGCGATCCGTGACGCCGGCGGCGACGCCCTCGCCATCCCCACCGATGTCACCGATCCACACGCCGTCGAGCAACTCATCGCACGCACCGTCGCCCACTACGGCTCGCTCCGCTTCGCCTGCCTCAGCGCCGGCATCGAGGGCCCCCGCCCCACCACCCTGCTCAACCACCCCGACGACGCCTGGGACGCGGTTATGGCGACCAACCTCAAGGGCTGCTTCCTGAGCATGAAGTACGCGCTCCCCCATCTCATCGAGGGTGGCGGCGGCGCGATCGTGACCCTCGCCTCGGTGAGCGGCCTCTACGGGAGCACCGGCAACATCGCGTACACCGCCAGCAAGTGGGCCACCGTCGGCCTCACGAAAGCCGCCGCCGCCCAGTTCGCCCCCCACCGCATCCGCGTCAACGCCGTCGCCCCCGGCTTCACCGAAACCCCCATGCTCCAGCGCATCCAGGACGCCTTCGACAGCCCCGCCGCGGGCACCGAGGCGATGCGCCAGTCCCACCCCCTGGATCACCGCTTCGTCACCCCGCAGGAGGTCGCCGACGCCGTCGCCTGGCTCTGCTCAGACGAAGCGTCCTTCATCACCGGCCAGGTCCTCGGCGTCGACGGCGGCTTCATGCTCGCTCGCTAGCCGCCCGCCCGGCCGGCGGCTCCCGGCCGACGCCGTCCGAAGCCGCCTCACCCCACGACCGCGCGACCTACCACCGACGCCGCCCCGCGAGACCACCACCCCCGAGGCGCGCGAGCCGCCCTACCCCAGCTCCGCGAGGCTCTCCCGCAACCCGGCCAGCCGCCCCCGTGCGGTATCGAGCCGCTCCTGCTCCTTCGCGACGATCGCCGCCGGTGCCCGCGACGCGAAGTTGGCGTCGCCGAGCTTCGCCTCGAGGCCCGTCACGACGCCCTCGACCTCCGCGATCTGCTTGCCGAGGCGTGCGCGCTCCGCGTCCGCGTCGACCATGCCGCCCAGCGGCAGCACCACGCGCCCCACCGGCAGCACCGCCGTCACCACGCCGTCCGACGGCGCCTCGTCAGCGCCGTCCACGATGTGCAGCGGCCGCGTCCGCGCCAGCTGCTCGATCGCCCCCGCCCACGCGCGAGCCGCCGGAGCGACCTCGCCCGCGACGATGTACGACTCCACCCAGCGCCCGGCCTCCACGCGCTTCTCCGCGCGCACGTTGCGGATGCCACGCACGAAGTCCTGCAGCGCCGCGAACTCCCGCTCCGCACCGTCATCGAGGCGCGCCGCCTCCGCCTGCGGGTACGAGGCGATGATCAGCGCGCTCGCCCCCTCCGGGTCGGGCCGCAGCGCGTTCAACCGCTGCCAGATCGCCTCGGTGACGTACGGCATCGCCGGATGCAGCGCGCGCAGCGTGCGGTCGAGGACGTGGACGAGCACCGGCATCGGCGAGCGGTCGCCCTCCCGGACGCGCACCTTCGCCGCCTCGATGTACCAATCCGCGAACTCCTCCCAGAAGAAGTCGCGCAGCTGCCGCACCGCCTCGCCCAGCTCGAACTTCTCCAGCAGCTCACCGACCGAGGCGAACACGCGCTCGGCCCGCGAGAGAATCCAGCGATCTTCCAGCGCCAGCGCGCTCCCCGCCGCGGGCACCGTCAGGTCGTCCCCCGCCTCGACCATCGAGATCACGAAGCGACTCGCGTTCCACAGCTTGTTCGCCAGGTTGCGCCCGGCCTCCAGCCGCTGGTCGGTGATGCGCTGGTCGTTCCCCGGCGAGGTGCTCGAGATCAGCGCGTAGCGCAGCGCGTCCGTGCCGTACGTCGCGATCGACTGCAGCGGGTCGACCGTGTTGCCCTTCGACTTCGACATCTTCTGCCCGTCGGGCGCGCGCACCAGGCCGTGCAGGTACACCGTCTCGAACGGCGCCACGCCGTCCATGTTGTAGAGCGACAGCATGATCATCCGTGCCACCCAGAAGAAGATGATGTCGTACCCGGTCTCCATCACCTGCGTCGGGTAGTACTTGAGGTCCGCCGACCCCGCGTTCGGCCAGCCGAGCGTCGAGTGCGGCCACAGCCCCGACGAGAACCACGTGTCCAGCGTGTCCTCGTCCTGCCGCACCAGGGTCGACCCGCACGCGCCGCACGCGCCCGGATCGCCCATCACGTCATCGAGGCTCGGCACCGTCATCGCGCCGCACGCCTCGCAGTACCAGACCGGGATACGGTGCCCCCACCAGATCTGCCGCGAGATCGTCCAGTCGCGGATGTTCTCCATCCAGTGCATGTACGTCCGCTCGAACCGAGGCGGCACGAACTGGATGCGCCCGCTCCGCACCGCCTCGATCGCGTCGCCCGCCAGGTCGTGCTGGTCGCTGCGCCCCGCCTCGGGTCGCACGCGCACGAACCACTGCTCCGACAGCAGCGGCTCCACGATCGTCCCGGACCGCTGGCAGTGGCCGATCGCGTGCGTGTACGGCTCGACCCGCTCCAGCAGCCCGCGCGCCTCGATGTCCGCCACCACGCGCGTCCGCGCCGCGAACCGATCGAGGCCCTCGTACGCCCCGGAGTCGGCCGTCATCTTCCCGTCGAAGCCGATCACCGTGTGGATCGGCAGGTCGTGCCGCTGCCCGATCTCGAAGTCCACCGGGTCGTGCCCCGGCGTCACCTTCAGCGCCCCCGACCCACCCTCGATGCTCACCGCCGCGTCCGCGATGATCGGGATCACACGGTCGCCCGTCGGCACCTGCACCCGCTTCCCGATCAGCGCGGCGTATCGAGGATCCTCGGGGTGCACCGCGACCGCGCTGTCCGCCGGGATCGTCTCCGGCCGCGTCGTCGCGATCACGATGTGCTCGCCCGTCGGCTGCTCGTCGTCACCCACCACCGGGTAGCGCACGTACCAGAACGATCCCGGCTCGTCGTCGTGCTCGACCTCCAGGTCGGAGATCGCCGTGCCGCAGTCCACGCACCAGTTCACCAGCCGCACGCCGCGGTAGATCAGGCCCTCGTTGTAGAGCCGCACGAACGTCTGCCGCACCGCCTGCTGCGGCACGTCGTCCATCGTGAACCGCTCCCGCGACCAGTCCGCCGAGGCCCCCAGCCGCCGGTGCTGCCGCGAGATCGCGCTGCGCGTCTTGTGCACCCACTCCCAGACGCGGCGCAGGAACTCCTCGCGCCCCAGCTCCCGCCGCTCCAGCCCCTCGCGCCGCAGCTCGCGCTCCACGACGTTCTGCACCGCGATCGCCGCGTGGTCGACGCCCGGCAGCCAGAGCGTGTCGTCGCCCAGCATCCGATGCCAGCGGATCAGCAGATCCTCGACCGCCACCGTGAGCGCGTGGCCGACGTGCAGCTCACCGGTCACGTTCGGCGGCGGCATGATGATCGTGAACGGCTTCCCGCTGCCCGACGGCTGGAAGTACCCGCTCGCCTCCCACCACTCGTACAGCGACTCCTCCACCGCCCCCGGCTCGTACGCCGTCGCCATCTCCGCCGGCTGAGGAAGTTCCGTCGTCATCGAGTGCTCCAAACCATCGAGGTCGGCGCGGTCCGGAGCCGCGCCGCGTACAACCGGCAACACAAAGCCCCGCCGAGGCGGGGCACAGGCGACTCGCAGCCTCGTCGTCCCGAGGCGCTAGCCGCCGCTCGCTACTACTACATCTACGTGCCGCATCGCCTCGATGGTAGTCGTGGCTGCGGAAGCGGGTCAACGAGGTGAATTCGTTAGCGCAACTGCTCGCAGGTTGATATGTCCGAGCGCCCGGTCAGCAATCCGTATCTCAATTCCCGCCGTGGAGATAGCCGATGACGTCGAAGCAGCCTCGATAGATGCCAGAATGAGTTCCAGCAAAGTCTGCGAAGGGACGGGGACACGCGATAGCCCGCTCCCGAAGAGGGGCACAACTACGGGCTTCCCATTCGACCGCTCCCGCACCACTGCCCACAGCGAACTCATGGCAGCCAGCAGGTCACCAAGCGATGCTGATGCCATGTGCGTGTCAACATCCGTGTGGGCCAACGCGACTGCGAAGAGTCGAAACGCGCCGTGGTCGATGGTGGCGACGGTTCCGATCGGATAGGCGGGACGTTCGCCGGGCGGAGTCTCAGCATTGGGGCGGTGAGGCTGCGTACTCAGACTTGCATCCACTGCCCGGGCAAACCGGAGCTGATCTGAGTTGAACAGTCGAGTGATCACCTGACCGTGAATCGAATCGCTATCCACGCGATCACCCAACGCACAGTCGAAACGCTCATTGACCGTGAATGCTACGTGGGCAGCCGAGACGGCATCGAGCACGTCCCCACTCGTAATCGAGATCGCGGTCTTCCCACGAAAACCCCGTCGCTTCCCAGGTAGCGTGATCGAAAGGAACGCCCAAACGAAGCCAATCAGGACGATCGGGATCACCAGAACCAAGCCCGGTGACTGTAGGTCGAATACCTCGATACCGATGCCGATTGCGCCAGCGACGCCCAACATCCGGTTCGCGAGACGGAGCCCCAGCTCTGCGGCATCAGTCGCTGCCAGACCTCTGAGGAACCTATCAGGCCAAGACCCCCCGCGCATGGCTACCAGTACCACTGATAGGGAGGGTTGGGCAGTCGACCTTGATCAAAGGACGCAACCGCTTGCGTCAGGTGGTCGAAGGTGAACGGCGATAGGGTGCAGTACTTGTCCCCCACGTGGTTCCTCACCACAGGGGGGAGGCGCGGAAACAAAGTGTCCCGCCAGAGTTGTTCCGTATTAGGTGTCCCTCTGTCGATTCCGATGAAGAAACATAGGATCGGCAACTGGTACCGGAACGCGTAGTTGACCTCGTACTCGAGGATCCCTCGGCGATTCCGAGCTGTTGCATCGCTCACTAACAGGACAACGTGACGACTGGCGTCGAGACGCGGCTTCAATTGCGAGATGATCGAATCGGTCAAGCTGTCATCGCGCGCGTAGTTCAGGCTATGCGCATCCCACAACGTAAACGGACGAGCAGGATCTTTACTCCATTGCTGGATCAACCTATAGGACATCAGGTCGGCATCACCATCGAAGGCGACATAGGTGTAAAGACGGGGAATCACTGCCATTGAAAGAGCCTCTTGGGCCGGGGGAGTGCCCTTAGGCTAGCATTTCTCGCGCCCTCTCCGGCGAACCCAAGACTCCATCACCGCTCACTCCGCCCCCTCGATCCCCAGCACCTCGATCGAATCGCCGAGGCGTACCCGGCCACCCTCGACCACCCGGCAGCGCAGGCCGCCGCTCCACCCGTCCAACCCCGCCTGCAACCCCTCGACGCCGCTCGACCGTTCGATGTAGCCGCAGGGCGTGCACGCCCGCACCCCGACCACCACCGCCCCGCCGAGCCGGAACCGCACCCCTTCCAGCCCTGAGAGCGTCACCCCGCGCAGCACCACGTTCCGCCGAGGCACCCACGGCGCCACCCCCAGCGCCTCGATCGTCTCCGCCTCGATGAGCGTCAGTTCCGTGTCGTGCCAGCGAGGATCACTCCACGTCCCCGTCCCCAGCGCGTACCGGTCGCCGACGATC
>Ga0172380_10001576_pt1 | contig 38887 bp, 33 predicted proteins | sample Leawe162metaG_FD_119747 | JGI IMG/M metagenome (GOLD analysis project Ga0172380, IMG submission 119747) | Leachate microbial communities from a municipal landfill in Southern Ontario, Canada - Leachate well 162 metaG | ecosystem: Engineered > Solid waste > Landfill > Unclassified | place...
CATTGGAGATCGTGCCACTGCGCTTCCTCATGCGCCATCGTCCCGAGATGCTCGGGGACAGCGCCAGACAACTCCAACTCATGCAGAAGACACTCGCGGAAACGAACATCAAGATCCAGCATGACCGGATACACGATGTCTATGCCTGTCCGACTCCGAGATCAACGATCAGGTATGAGCCGTCGGCATCCCCCAACGTTCCGGTCCACAGAGACAAGCCGGACTCCGTCAACACAACGGGGGCCGAGTGAACGCCGGTAAAAAAACACCTCGCGCACATGCGGTCATACAAATCATTGATGCGATCGCATCAATGATTTGTATGAATCCTTCAGGAAAGCTTTCCGATCAGCGTTTTCAGATGGGCGTTCATATCCGGACGTGTTCCGGCCCAGGGGAAGGCGGCGTCGATTTCTTGTGGGGTGGCTGATTCGGGAATGGGCTCCAAGCGCTTGATGACGGAGAGAAGAACGAGAGAATAGATGGCGGAATTGTGGCCGAGGCAGAAATCGATCACCGAAGGGGGCCGTCCGCAAAGGCCCATGCGCAGGCGGATTCCGCCCCGGAAGCGGCTAAAGCCGAGTTCCCAGCGTCCGCTGTCGCTGAGGAAACGCAGGGCGGGGTATGCGGGATTCGGCCCGGCTCGCTGGAAGGTCAAGGCTTGTTGCGATCCGGGTGCCCCCACCAGGAGTTCGGACGCTTCCCGTCATAATGAGCCTCGAAGAGGCGCACGGCCTCTTCCATCGTGCCATCGGCGGGCGCCCATTTGGCGATATCGGGAAAATCGGTCGAGGCGTTCCGGTTTTTCCCGGGGTCACGGAATTGGATCGGGCACCAGAAGGATTCGATATTGCGGAGCATCTCGCTGCCGAGCGACCAGAGGCCGGTCATCCAGTCACAATACCAACACCAGAGAAGATCGTAGCCGATGAGTCCGTCGTATTTGTGGCGGGAAAGGTTGACCCACTCGGAGGATCTATAGGTGGGCAGCCTGCCGAGCCAGGCAATAGGGGGATAGATCAGGATCTCGGCCACCCGTACCTGCACGAACACAATGATGGCCGGGGTCTGGACCATGAGACAGAGCTGGTTGCGGAAGGGTCCCAGAATCCGCCCCTGGGCATCGGTGAGGGTCCGGCCTTTCTTTCCCCGCAGCGCGCGATGCACGAGGCAGAAGGCGTGCAGGAAAACCAACTGGGCCACGGCGGCGGCGGCAACGCCCGGCCATCCCAGCAACCACGCGCCGGTGGCCCACGGAACCCAGGTGAAGAGGCTCACAAAAAAATCCAACCAGGGAGCCCGTGCGATTTTTTCCGAGACCGCAAAAGCGATCCGCGTCAGAACCGCCGCGATGGCCAGCCCGATAAAAACGGTGACCGAGCAGGTGAGAAAAACAACAAACCCGTGCATTCCCCCACCCTGGCACAGGCGGGCGCGAAACAAAATGACATTTCCGCTCTCGCCTCGCGGGGGTCCGTGATGGTAAGGGTATCCGGTGAGTGAATTGACGCCGGTGCGCGTGCGCGCCAAGTTTTTTTTCGAGGGGGAAAAGAAGTTTTTCATCAAGGGCGTGACGTATGGTCCCTTCGCGCCCGATGCGGAGGGCGAATTTTTCGGCACGCCGCCGGGTGTTTCCAGGGACTTGGATCTGATGGTCGAGGCCGGGGTGAACCTTGTCCGCATCTACTACGTCCCCCCGAAGTGGTTTCTGGACCTGTGCGCGGAGCGTGGGATCCGCGCGTTGATTTCGATTCCCTGGGCCGAGCATCTCGAATTTTTGAAAGACTCGAAGATCCGGTCCGCGGCGGAGCAGGCGGTCGAGGAGGGGGTTTCGAGAAATGCGGGGCACCCGGCGGTCTTCGGCTATCTCGTGGGAAACGAGATCCCGACGATCATGGTCCGGTGGCTGGGGGCGCGCCAGGTCACCGAATTTGTCGAGCGCCTGATCAACATCGGAAAGGAGGCCGATCCCCGGGCGCTTTTTTCCTACGCGAGCTATCCCCCCACCGAGTATCTGCTGCCGCAAAACAGCGATTTCGTGACGTTCAACGTTTACCTGCACCGGCAGGAGGATTTTGAGCGCTACCTGGCGCGCCTGCAAAACCTCGCGGAGGACAAGCCGCTCATCCTCGGGGAATTCGGGATGGACACGATCCGGCACCCGGAATCCGAGCAGGCGGAAATGATCCGCTGGCATGTCGAGAGCGTGGTTCGCGGCGGGCTTGCGGGAACGGTCATCTACGCGTGGACCGACGAATGGTTTCGCGGAGGACAGGAGATCCTGGACTGGGCGTTCGGGCTGGTCCGGAGCGACCGATCCAAGAAGCAGGCGTTCGAGACCGTGCGGCAGTTGTTTTATGGAGAAGGCTCCATGACGTCGAGGGTCAGGCTACCCTCGTATCCCAGGGCCTCCGTCGTGGTTTGCTCCTACAACGGCGCCAAGACCCTGGGACGTTGTCTCGAGTCTCTCAAGCAAGTCGCCTATCCGGACTTTGAAGTGATCCTCGTGGACGACGGCTCGAAAGACAACACTCAGGAGATCGCCGCGAAGCATCCGTGGATCATCAATATCCGCCAGGAAAACAAAGGCCTGAGCTTCGCGCGCAATGTGGGCGCCCGCGCCGCGACGGGAGAAGTGATTGTCTACACCGACAGCGACTGCATGGCGGACCCGGACTGGTTGTATTACCTGATCGGCACGTTGCTGGGCGGCGAATATGCCGGCGTGGGCGGCCCGAACATCTCCCCGCCCGCGGAGAACTGGGTGCAGGCCTGCGTCTCCGCGGCTCCCGGCGGACCGAGCCATGTCCTTCTCACGGATGTCGTGGCCGAGCACATTCCCGGCTGCAACATGGCCTTTCACCGCCGGGCATTCGAACTGGTGGGCGGGTTCGATCCCGAATACCGCAAGGCCGGCGACGACGTGGATTTCTGCTGGCGGCTTCAGCAGGCGGGAGGAGTGATTGCGTTCAGTCCCGCGGCGATCGTGTGGCACTACCGGCGGTTCACCCTCCAGGCATTCAAGAAACAGCAGGAAGGATATGGCGAGGCGGAGTCGATGCTGCGATTCCAGCATCTGGTGTTTTTCGGCCCGACAGGAACGGCCAAATGGAAGGGCCAGATCTACGGTGCCCCCCGGTTCACCTGGCTCGTCAACAAGCCGATCATTTATCACGGCATTTTTGGAGAGGGGCTCTTCCAGTCGATCTACCCGACCCCGCAATCCGACCTTGCCGCCTATCTCGGCAGCATCGAGTGGGTGGTGCTCGCGGTCTTCATCTTTGCCGTGTCGGTCCCCCTGCCATTCCTGCGGATCGTCCCGTATTTGATGTTCGGGGGCACGTTGCTGGTGGCGCTTTCCTACATGATCCACGCCAGGCTGGAGCCGAAACACGACACCGTGCGCGCGCGGCTCCTGGTCGCCTTTCTGGCGCTCGCGCAGCCGCTCGTGCGGGGATGGGCGCGCTATTTCACATGGCTGAAATTCAAGCGGACCCCGCCCGCGGTCATTGCCAGCGTGGAAAAAGGTTTCACGCCGTCGCGCGGGAGCCTCTCGCATCTGAAATTCTGGAGCGAGAACGGTCAGGGGCGCGAGCGGCTGCTGCAGGAAGTGGTGCAGACACTGGAGAGCGAAGGCTGGAACTACTCGATGGACACCGGCTGGAAGGATTGGGATTTGCAGATCTATGGGAGTTTCTGGTGGGGAATCCAACTGCGTTCGGTCACGGAATATCATGGCGGCCCAAAATGCCTGACGCGTGTTCACCTCGGCACCCGGATGGTAGCGACCACTTTTCTGATCAATCTCGTCCTTTTGGGAATCCTGCTCTACCGGCAATTCCTGGTCCAGGGGAGCGATTGGTGGCTCTGGACGCCCTACTGCATTTTCGTTTTTGTGCTCTTCCGGAGAATCTGGCGGTTGAAGCGCCGCGTCGCCAACCTGGTCGGGGCCGCGGCCACACGCTGCGGGTTCACGAGGATGAAGGAATGAAGCGGGTGGCGCGGGGGTTGCCACGACCAACACCGGAGAATGGGATTCCCGCTCCGCCCGTGATCGTCTTTGGGCGCAGCGGGAGCTGTGTTCCCCTCCGGAATGCGCGCAGGGCCGTTTCCTCATGAGCCGGCCAGTCGCGGAGTATTTTTACGAGCTTCCGCAGGAGCTGATCGCCAGCCGACCGGCGCCCGAGCGCGATGCTTCGCGCATGATGGTCGTTGAACGGGCGTCCGGCAGGATTTCGCACCGGATGTTCCGGGATTTCCCCCCGTTCCTTTGCGAAGGCGACCGCGTCGTTCTCAACGATACGCGCGTGATCAAGGCCCGGCTGCTCGCCCGCGAGGGCCGCGCCGAGATTTTCCTGCTCGAGCCGATGGGGGAACGGCGTTGGAAATGCCTGACGAGGCCCGGGCGCAAGATGCGCCCCGGCGCTGTGGTGGCCGTCGCCGGCACCGAGGCGCGCGTGATCGAAGCGCTTCCCGGAGGGGAGCGGATCGTGGAATTTCTCGAGGAGCCGGATTTGGAGAAACACGGCCACATGCCGGTGCCGCCGTATTTCAAGCGGGAATCGGATGCCGGGGACGACGAGCGCTACCAGACGGTTTACGCCAAGCATCCCGGCTCGGTCGCCGCCCCCACGGCCGGGCTGCATTTCACCCCCGCGGCGCTCGCGGGAATCCCGCACGCCTTCCTGACTCTCCACGTCGGCGCGGGAACGTTTCTCCCGGTGAAAACCGAGCGGATCGAGGACCACGTCATGCACGAGGAGCGCTATGAGATTTCCGGGGAGAGCGCGAAACTTTTGAACGATGCGAAGCGGATCGTGGCCGTCGGCACGACGGTCGCGCGGGCCTTGGAATCCCGGAAGGAGGACAGGCTGGAGGCATGCTCGGGACGAACGGACATTTTTATCCATCCTCCGTATCATTTCCGGCGGGTCGGAGCCTTGCTGACAAATTTCCACCTCCCCTGCTCGACGCTGCTCATGCTTGTCTGCGCCTTTGCAGGAACGGATTTGATCCGCAGGGCCTACGCCGAGGCGGTAAAAGAGCGTTACCGGTTTTACAGCTACGGAGACTGCATGCTGCTGGTCTGAATTCCATGACGGTCCCCTATCCAAAACCGCCGGAAGAACAAATGGGCGCTCCCTCCCCCATTTCGCCAACCGATGGCCGGAATTTCAGCGGGCCGCGCGCAGGCGATCAAGGACATCGCGGGCCGAGCCATTGTCAATCGCCGAGCCCGCGAGCTTCATCCCGGCAGCCAGATCCGGCGCAATTCCCGCAATGGCCAGCGCCGCTCCGGCATTCATCACGACGATGGTCCTCGCGCCGTTGCGAAGATTTCCCGCGACCACATCGGAGATGATTCCCGCATTAAAAGCCGCATGGCCTCCCGCAAGGTCGCCGGCGTGGATGTTGCCGATGCCGAAGTCCTGCGGACGGATGAGAAAATCGCGGGCGGAGTCTTCCTCCCAAGCAGAGACTTCCGTGATGTCCAGCGGCGAGACCTCGTCGAGTGAAACGGTGCCGGTGCCATGAACAGCCCATGCCCTCCGTCGCCCCAAAAGCGCGAACACCCGGGAATAGATGGGAAGGAGCCGCCCGTCAAAAACCCCCGCCAATTGGAATGAAGGACGCGCGGGATTCAAGAGCGGACCCAGCATGTTGAAGATGCTCGTTTCGCCCTTCTCCGCGAGAAATTTTCTCACAGGCGCAACGGCTTGGAACGCCGGGTGGTAATGGGGGGCGAAGAGGAAACAGCACCCTGCGGAACCCAAAGCCGCCGCCGCACCCCCGGGTGGAAGATCGATGCGGACGCCCAGGGCCTCGAGGACATCGGCACCGCCGGACCTCGATGTGATGCCCCGGTTGCCGTGCTTCACCACGCGGGCTCCGCACGCCGCGGCGACAAGCATGACGGCCGTCGAAACATTGAAGAGTCCGGCCCTGTCACCCCCGGTTCCACAAACATCCAGGCACCCTTCCCCCGGGAAAGGCACAGGTTGGGCGCGATCCAGGAGAACCTCCACGAACCCCGCAACTTCCTCCGCGGTTTCTCCCCTCTTGTGGAGGACACTCAAAATTTCCGCGCGGGATTCGACCGGCACCCCTTCATCGAGCAAGCCCGCGCACGCATGTCGGATCTCCTCCGCAGTGAGCGGAGTTCCGGAGAGAAGCCGGGGCCGGATGTCATCAAGCGTCATATCGGCGAACAATGGGAAATATCATGGCGGAGATCAAGAGCGCGCGGCGGACCGGGAGACACTCGCTGCGAGGCCAGAATCCGTTTCAACTCCAGGGCCGGCCACTGCCCGCGAACATTCGGCCGGTGAAGCCAGCCGTAATTGAGAACGGAGCCGCAGTGGGCAAAAAGAATCCGCGAGCCGAAGCCAAGGGCCCCCATCCCCATCACCGCCAGGGGAAGCGGGGAAGAGGAAAACAAATCCAGCAACCTGCAAATATCGGAAGGGGATTCCGCCCTCGTTGCAAGCTTGAAAATGTCAGCGCCCTCGTCACGGGCCCGCGCGACAAGATCGCGGAGTTTTCCGGCCACGGGGGTTTTCTTGAAATCATGAAAGGAAGCCACCACCCGGATGTTCCGGCTCCGCGCGGAATCCATGATCCCGGCAAGTGACGCGAAGGACCTCAGTTCCATGTCCACGGTATCGGCCGCGGGGAGAAGGGCGGTGAAGATTTCCCTTCTCCGCGCTGCGGACAAATCCCCCTTCCCGCCCTCGAGAGGATGCCGGACGGTCAAAATCCAGGGGAACCGGGATGGCGGGATCTGCAGACGGGCGGGCAGGCAGTCGGCCCTCCATTCCAGATAATCCACACTGCCCGCGCGGAGTCCGAGGGCCACGGAAAGCGCCGCGGGGGAATCCACGATCCCGACCACGGGCGATTTTGATGGTTTATTTTTTTGACGCATGGGTGCAATCTCTATACTCGTTTTCGCCCATGTCCTAACCGGTTGCATGGCGCAAGTCCATGATTGCACGCAGACACGAAATCAATCTCCAAGTCAACCAGTTCGTCGACGCCCTCCTGCTGGGGATGGTTTTTTGGTTTGCGCATTTCATCCGGTTCAACGGATTGATCATCCTTGACAACCTCTGGACCATCGAGGGCTTTGAAAGATTCATCTGGATTCTTGCGGTGATCATGCCGTTCGGCCCGTTTCTTTTGGAGATGCAGGGCTTCTACAACTATCCGCTGGAAAAGTCCGTCTGGAAATCCCTGCGGCAGATAGCGGCGGCCGGGCTCTGGCTTTTCGTGCTTCTCGGGTCCGCAGTCATTTTCCTGCGGATCGAGGTGCCGAGCCGGTCGGTTTTGATTCTCTTCGGGCTCTTTGCCCCCGGGGCCCTGCTGCTGAGGGAGCGCCTGTATATCTGGGATTATGTGAGGCGGCTGCGGCGGGGAGCGATCGGGGAAAGGATCATTGTCGCCGGGGAGCGCGCCAGCATGCGGGATCTGATGAATTCCCTCTCTCCCTCCCAGAAGTTGGAAGTCCAGGTCGTTGCGGCAATCGACCTGGAGGCGCATGGAGTCGAGACGCTGGTCGAAGCGCTCCATCGCCATGCGGTGGGCCGCGTGGTGCTGGCCTTTCATCGCATCGAATTGGACAAGGTCCAGAGGGCGATCGAGGCGTGCGAGACCGAGGGAGTCGAGGCCTGGCTGAACGCGGATTTCATCCACACCTCGATCGCCCGGCCGTCCTACGAGCTTCTTGCAAAGAAGCCGATGCTGGTTTTCCGGGCCACCCCGGAACTTTCCTGGGCCATGCTTGTCAAGGCTTCCAGCGATCGTGTCCTGGCGGCGATCGGGCTCGTGGTCCTTTTCCCGTTGTTCGTTCTCATCGCCCTTGCCATTTTCCACACCTCGCCGGGACCGGTGTTCTTCCGCCAGCGCCGCGCCGGCCTTCACGGCGACCCCTTTGAAATGTGGAAATTCCGGACCATGTGTGCCGGGGCCGAACATCTCCGCGACGAACTCGCTTCCCGGAATGTCATGCAGGGACCGGTCTTCAAGGTGGAGGACGATCCTCGGGTGACCAAATTCGGAAAATGGCTCCGGCGCACAAGCATCGATGAACTGCCCCAGCTGTTCAACGTTTTGAAAGGGGAAATGAGCCTTGTCGGCCCCCGTCCGCTGCCGGTTTACGAGGTGGAAAAGTTCGAGCGTCCGGCCCACCGCCGGAGGCTGAGCATGAAACCCGGGCTCACCTGTCTCTGGCAGATCCGTGGCAGGAACAAGGTGACGGACTTCCAGGACTGGGTCCGCATGGATCTGGAGTATATCGATAATTGGTCCGTCTTTCTGGACCTGTATATTCTGGTTCGGACGATCCCGGCCGTGCTGGTCGGGAAAGGGGCAAAATAGGGGTCGGACATCACGCGCGATTGACTCCCGCCCTCTTCGCGCGATGATGAAGATATGGAGGCACCACGAGCAGTCAGCGTCGAGATCCCCGGACCATTCCAATCCGGGTCGGTCCGGGATGCCGCCTTCCGCATCCGGGATGGCCTCGGGCATCCGGCGCGGGTCGCCGTGGTGTTCGTCAGTTCCGACTACCTTCCGCATCTTTCGGAATTTGTCGAGACGTTGAGAGTGGACGGACACATTTCGAATGTCGTCGGCTGCACGTCCGGGGGACGGATCGTCGACAGGCACGAGGTGGAGAAAGGCCCCGGCTGCTCGATTCTGGCGCTTCGTTGCGACGCGGGGGAACCGGTGAGTTGGGAGGGCCGTCAATCCGCCTGCCATTTTTCCGGCCCCCGTCCGCACGCCTGCATTTTGTTGGCGAACCCCTTCCATTTCGAAGCGGACGGCTGGCTTCGACAGTGGAACGCGGAATACCCGGGAGCGGCCGCCGTGGGTGGTCTGGCCAGCGGAGGAGAGGAGAATGATGTTGCGGTTTTCCTCAACGACCGCCTGGCGGACGCCGTTTGCCTGCCGCTCGCCGGACGGGACACGATCCTCCCGCTGGTCAGCCAGGGATGCCGCCCGATCGGGGAGCCCCTGACTGTCACGCGCGCCGAGCACAACATCGTTTACGCGCTCGGCGGCCAGCCGGCCTACGACGCGCTGGAAACCGCGTTCGAGTCCCTGAGCGATTCCGAGAAATCCGTGGCCAAAGGCAATCTCTTCGCCGGGCTGGCGGGCACGGAATACCTGGATGACTTCAAGCCGGGGGATTTCCTGATCCGGACCATTATCGGCGCGGACCCGGGCACGGGAGCCGTGGTCATCGGGGGGATTCCGCGCACCGGCCAGACATTGCAATACCAGCTCCGGGACCGTGAAATCGCCAAGGCGGATCTCAAGCGCGTGCTGGCAACGGGCGCGCTTCACGGGGTCCATCCGTTTGCCACCCTCCTGTTTTCGTGCCTTGGCCGGGGAGAAAGATTTTTCGGCAACCCGAACCATGACGCGTCCTGTTTTTACGCCGCGGCGAGAGGAAGCCCTCTTGCGGGATTCTTTTGCAATGGGGAAATCGCTCCCGTTGCCGGACGGAATGCCATGCACGGTTACACGGCGGCCGCCGCGTTATGGGTTGAAAAATCCGATTGAGGAGCGAAACTCCCACCCAGCTTGAAATCGAAAACCCTCACCGTAACCGGCATCCTGATGGCCATGATCGCCTTCGCCGCATGGCGGGGATGGCTGCCCCTTCCCGAGCCGAAATCGGCAGCCTCCGAGAACCCCACCGCCACGGCCACCGTGGACGACGTGGAGCCGAAATTGTTTCTCTCCGGCGAGATCACCCCCGCATTCCAAGTGGAGGTCAAGCCCGAGGTGGGTGGAAAGGTGAGAAAAATTTACGTCGTCCCCGGGCAGACCGTCTCCAAGGGCGACAAACTCGCAATGATCGATGACACCGATATCCTGACGGAGAAAGCCTCCGCGGAGACCGAGATCGAGGGGGCGAGCCTCGCCGTGGAAAAAACCCGCGGCAACTACGAGCGGGCGCGCTCCCTCTTCGAGCAAACGCTGATCAGCAAGGAAGTCTTCGCCAACCTCGATGCGGATTTCATGATCTCCCAAAACACACTCGAAAAAGCCCGGAGAAAATTGCAGATCGTCAATGACCGGTTGAGCAAGACGACGATCCTCTCGCCGGGGACCGGAACCATCCTTGACGTCATGGTGAACGAGGGCCAGGTGGTGGTCGGGGCGGCGAGCGTGAACTCGGGCACCGTCCTCATGCTCTTTGCGGACCTGTCCCGCCTGCTGATCAACGCGCATGTCAACCAAATGGATGCCGGACGGCTCAGCGTCGGGCAGGAAATGACAATCCGCTTTTCCGACGACGAGGCGGAAATCAAGGCGGCCATCGAGTTCATCGCCCCGATCGCCACGGTGAAGAACAACATCAAGGGGTTTGAAGTGCAGGCTGTCATCCAGGAAAACCAGGGCCGCCTCAAGCCGGGCATGTCGGTGAGCATGGAGGTGCCGGTCGGTCACGCGGGCCAGGTCGTCACCGTTCCGGTCGCCGCGGTCTTCAAGGAGAAAGACCAGAGGGTTGTCTATGTGCGCAAAGGCGCGGCGGTTCAGCGGCGCGTCGTCTCCGTCGGCCTGACCGACATGTCGCGGGCCGAAATCAAATCGGGGATCGAAGAGGGCGAGGAAATCCTTCTCGTCGATCCCACCGTCCCCTTCCCGGGAAAATCCTGAGTTCCGTGTCCCTCATCCATCTCGACGGCGTCAGCAAATTTTACCGAGTCGGGGACCAGGAAATCCGCGCCCTGGATTCCGTGGACCTGCGCATCGAGGAAGGGGAGTTCGTTTCGATCATCGGCCCCAGCGGCAGCGGAAAATCGACCCTGATGCACCTTCTCGGTTGTCTGGATGCCCCGACTTCCGGACGGATGGAGATCTGCGGCAACGACCTGAGCCGCGCCTCCCAGAACCGCCTGGCGGCTGTCAGAAACCGCGAGATCGGTTTTGTATTCCAGGCTTTCAACCTGCTTCCCAAGCTGGATGTGATTCACAACATCGAGCTCCCCCTGGTCTATTCCGGGCTTCCCGCCGCCGAGCGGCGCGCCCGCGCCGAAAAAGCCGCGCGGGACGTGGGGCTCGGCGACAGGCTGGCCAACCGGCCAGTCCAACTGAGCGGAGGACAGTGCCAGCGGGTCGCCATTGCGCGGGCTTTGGTCAACAATCCCCGCATCGTCTTCGGCGATGAGCCCACGGGAAATCTCGACTCCGCCACCGGGGAGATGATTCTCCGGATGTTCCAGGATCTCAACGCCGGAGGCAAAACGATCGTGCTCGTCACCCACGACCCCGACATCGCCGCGATCTCCCGCAGGGTCGTTGAAATCCGCGATGGAAAAATCCGGCGGGAGTATGCGCCATGAACCTTCTTGTGGCGCTGCAGATCGGCCTTCGCGAGATCGCCGCGCACAAGTTCCGCAGTTTTCTCTCGATGCTGGGCATCGTGCTCGGGGTGAGCAGCCTGATCTCCACACTGGCGCTCACGACGGGCATCGAACGCGGCACACGGGCTTTCATGCAGCAGGTCGGCGGGCTCGAATATGTCAGTGTCATCAACAAGGAAATCTCCAACGCGAAATTCGAGTTCTGGAATCTTTCGCCCGGACGCACGCTCCGCGATGCGGTGGCCATCAAGTCCTCGGCCCCGCTCATCTCCCACGTTTCTCCCGAGCTCTCTTTCGGAGGCGTGGTCTCCGCGCAGGGCCACTCGGACCGCAAGCAGGTCCGCGGGGTTTTTCCCGACCACTTTGTCGTCGCCCGCCACGAGTTGAAGGCCGGCAGGTTTCTCACTGACCTGGATGTGGATCGCGGACTGCGCAGCGCGGTCATCGGAGATGAAATTGTCACGCTGCTCTGGCCCGGCTCGACTGCGGGCGAAGTCGTCGGACGCCAGCTCCGGATCAACGACCGCCCGTTCGAGGTGGTGGGGGTCCTGCCCAAGTATGAGCGCGACGAAGACAAGCGCCGGCGCGCAACGGGCAAGTCCGATTCCTCCAGCCGAAACTCCCGCCGCTGGGATCCATTCCGCGGAAAAAACGAATCGATTCTGATCCCCTTTTCGACGATGTTTTACGAGTTCCGCGCCGGGGCATTTCCGATGGACTCCATGGAGTCGGTCCGGTTGGACGGGCTGACGGTGAGGATTGGAGATCTCGACAAATTTCGCCCCGCTCTCGAACAGATCCGATCGGCCCTGGATGTCACCCACAGGGGCGTCGACGACTTCGATTTGGATACCCGAGAAGAATGGTTCGACCGCATGGAATCGAGCATCCGGGCCACGAAGTTGAGCGGCGGGCTCATTGCGACGATCAGCCTGGTGGTGGGCGGCATCGGCATCATGAACATCATGCTCGCGAGCATATCCGAGCGCGTCCGGGAGATCGGCATCCGCCTGGCTGTCGGCGCCAAGGGACAGGATATTTTCATCCAGATCATCGTCGAGAGCGTGGCCATCGCATTCATCGGCGGTCTCCTTGGTGTGCTGGCGGCCGTCGGGCTCATGGAGATCCTCAAGCTCATGGCTCCCACGGAAAATGTTCCGATCATGACTCTGGGCGGCATCGTGTTCAGCGTGGGATTTGCGATCCTGGCCGGCTTCTTTTCCGGAATCTATCCCGCGCTCAGGGCCTCCCGGCTCAACCCGATTGCCGCGCTGCGTTACGAGTAGGAAGGGATCCTGTCGCCCCGGAATCCGGCGATCCCGTTTTTCATTCCCCGTCCCCGGAGCGCTTCCCATCGTGGGAACGCGCCAGGAACTCCCGGATTTTGTCGGGAAGCGGCGCGCTTTCCGGCCCGAGTTCCGGAATATGCCCCGTGCCGGGCATGAGGAGCAGTTCGGCATTGGGCAGGCGTGTTTTGACGGCCTCGATTTCGGAAAGAGGAACAAAAGAATCATCGGCGCCGTGGACCAGCAAAGTCGGCAGGAGCAGCTTGTCGAACGGGAAATCGGGCAGGGCCTTGAGTTGGAGGAGGTCGTTTTTCAGGCCGCTTTCCCGCGGGCCGATCGGCGCAACCGTGCCGGCGAGGTCCCGGAACCACGCGAGCTGCCCGGCGTTCCCGAGAACCGATTGGATCCATTTCATCCGCGAGGCCGCATCCCCCGACTGGACCAGGTCGAAACACCACCCCAGAGCTTTCGAAGGATCGGCATCCGCAGTGTGGACCAGGAACCATGAGCCGATGTCCCCGGTGAGACGTTCGTTGAGGAGTTGGGGGAATGGCGGCGCGGAGAGGCCGGAAGGGTTCTTTTTTGTGACGGCGGAAATCAGGACCAGCGCCCACGCGCGGTCGGGGTATCGGCGGCAGAACTCGATGGCAGCCGGGGCGCCCAGCGAGACGCCCATCACGGCCACATGGTCGATCCCCAGCGTGTCGAGCAGCGCCGCCATGGCATCGGCCTGTTTTTCCGGCATCAATCCGGAGGCAAGCGGCGTGCGCAGGTAGCCGGGACGGGACGGGGCGATGATTTGATATCCCTGCTCCGCCAGGCTGCCGCCCAGCAACATCGCCTGGTCATATCCGCCCGGAGCCCCGTGAAAAACCAGGACCGCCGGGCCTTCGCCCTCCTGGAGAAATTCCACATTGCCGGCGGAGGTCTCCGCGATCGAGGAAGCGGAGTTCAAGCGGACCACCCTTTCAGCCCTCCAGGAACTGAACCACGCCAGCCCACCTCCCACGGCGAGCAGGGCGAAGACCACGAGAAGAAAGATCAGGCGGACGAGGAGGCGCATGGGAGGGTCAGCGTTTTGCCAGCCGGGAGAAAAGGTAGGAACCCAGCGCGAAGAAGAGGACATTGGGGATCCAGATCAGCACGGCCGGATACGCCGAGGGGTTGTTGCGGAACGTGTCCGCCATGATGATGAAGAAAAAGTAGGTGAACGCGATGACGAGGCTGAGCGCGAATCCGACGGACGTTTCCTTTCTGTGCGCGGTGATTCCGAGCGGGATGGCGATGAGGACGAATGCGGCGCAGGCCAGGGATGCGGAGAAGCGCTTGTTGAATTCGACGACCGCCTCGGTCTGCCTGTCTCCCGCGCCCTTGGCAAGAAAGTCCGCCAGCTCGGGCAGGGTGTAGGAACTCATGCGCCGGCTGCCCTGGAATTCCTCGAAAAACTTCGAGAGCGAGATCGGGAAGACGCCTTCCTCCATGACGATGCCCTGTTGGATTTTCGAAACGTCGCGGGGCTCCTTGTCATCGCGCTGTTCGAAGCGCGCATTGAACAACCGGAGCAGAAGCCGGGATGCGTTGTCCGGGTCGGTCGTCAAGACCCCCTCCTTCGCATAGATCATCTGTTTCGGAACATACTCCTCATCGAGTTCGAAGACGATGATGTTGAGAAGTTTGTTCCCTTCCTTTTTCCCGACATAGACACGGCGGTCGGGGAACTTGTCAACCACTTCATCCGCGCGGAAAAGCGAGGCCGGGTTGCTCGTGGCGATGTCGACCACGGCCCGCGTCATGGCCTGCTCGGCCCGGGGAGCGACATCGATGTTGATCCAGAAGCAGATGAGCGTCAGGACCACGGCCAGCACGAATGCCGGCACGCAGATCCGCGGCACGCTCACGCCGTTGGACTTGAGCGCGATGAGTTCGTTGTCCGCGGATATGCGCCCGAACACGAGCAGGAGAGCTGTCAGAAACCCCCAGGGGATCGTGAACGTCAGCGAAAACGGCAACACCAGCGCCATGAAGGACAGAACGGTCGAGATCGGGACGTCCGGATTGTTGATCAGGATGTCGAGGAGTTCCTTGAAGATGTTTCCAAGAACGAGAATGAGGCTCAGCACCAGCACACCGAAAAATGTGGTGAGCAAAATCCCGAGCCCGACCGCGCGATCGATGATCTTCATCAGCTTCCAGCCCGCCTATTCCTGGAAGACGCCCATCTTGCGGAATTTTTCGTAGCGTTGCCTCACGAGCTTGTCGATGGGAATCCCGGTCACCTCGCGCAGGGCATCGGTGAGGGCGGTTTTCAGATTTTCGGCGGCGGCGGCGGGATCGCGGTGGGCGCCGCCGGAGGGTTCGGGGACGATGCCGTCGATGATTCCCATGTTCAGGAGTTCGCGGGCATTCAGTTTGAGGGCTTCCGCGGCCTCGGGGGCATGTTTTCGGTGTTTCCAAAGAATGGCGGCGCACCCCTCGGGGCTGATCACGGAGTAATACGCGTTTTCGAGCATGAGAACGCGGTCGGCAACACCGATCCCCAATGCCCCGCCGGACCCCCCCTCGCCGATCACAGCGGCGACCACAGGCGTCCGGAGGACCATCATCTCGCGGATATTGACCGCGATGGCCTCGGCGATATGCCGTTCCTCGGCCCCGACTCCCGGATAGGCCCCCGGCGTGTCGATCAGCGCCACGACAGGAAACCCGAACTTCTCCGCGATGCGCATGAGACGGAGCGCCTTGCGGTAGCCTTCGGGATGGGGACTCCCGAAATTCCGGAGAAGGTTTTCTTTCACATCGCGCCCTTTTTGCTGGCCGATCACAGCGCATTTGACGCCCTCGATGCAGGCGAGGCCTCCGGGCATCGAGGCATCGTCCCCAAACAGCCGGTCGCCCTTCAACTCGATGAAACCGGTGAATGAGCGTTCGATATAATCGAGAAAAAATGGACGGGCGGCGTGCCGGGCAATCTGAACCCGCTGCCACGCCGTCAGATTGCCGTAGATTTCCATGCGCGTGGCCTCGATTTTCTGCTGCATCCGATGCACCTCGGGAGCGAGATCGATGTTCCGTTCGGCAAGCTGGCGCTTCAATTCTCCGAGCTTTTGCTCAAGCTCGAGAACGGGTTTTTCAAATTCGAGCGGTTGGATGTTCATGGCCGCGTCACCGGATGGTTACAGGGGTCCCGCGGGCGGTGAGGACATAGATTTCCGAGGCATCCGCGGGATCGAGCACGATCCCGGGAGGCATGGGAACCTCGGACCCATCGGCGGCCGGAGGCGGCGTTCCGCGGAGGACGAGCCCCGGCAATCCGAGCATCACCCAGCGATCGCTGCCCTCGTAATCCTTCGTGCCGAAGGCCACCCTCGCATTTCCTTTCATCGCCAATTTGTCGCCGACCTTCGTCTGCACGGTCCCGGTCGAGGCCGATGCGGGAAGCTTCAGCGACTTGACCGGGTATTCCCGCACGAAGACCCCGGCATTTTGAAGCGTGACCGTCATGGCTGCCCGATCGACCACCAGGGAGACGTCGAGTTTGGGAATGACCAGCTCCTGCCCGATTTGGAGATTGATCGTTTGCAGGGCGTTGACGCGGAAGATCAATTCCGCGTTGGTTTTGAATTTCGCGGCAATCTTGACGAGGGAGTCCCCCCTCGCCACGGAATAGGCCGTCTTGTCCGGAGACGGGGATGGGGACAGGATCTGCGCCGCGTTGATCCGGCCCAGCGCCGCCCTGGCGGCAGGAGCCACGGGCGATTCCGGATAGCTCTCCAGAAAAGCCGATATCGCCGATTGGGCCTCCGTCGTATCGAGTTCCAAAACCGGCCTGAGTTTCTCGAAAGCCGACAAGCTGGGATCCGGGGGCGGGGTCGGGGGGGCGATCTCCGCCATTTTTTTCTCCTCCACATCGAGCTTCTTGGGTTTGAGATACAGCTCGTAGGCGAAATAGGCCGTCCCGCCCAGAATGGCGGCAACGAGGAACAGAATGACAAGGGCTCTGGCAATCATGAAGACCAATCCTACGCAATGCGGCGGGAAAATGGAAACGCTGAAATCATATCAACCCCCGCCGTTTCCACTCGTCCACATTGCCCCCTGCCGAGCGTTGGATCATTTCCATCGAGAATTTGAGCAGGCAGACCTCCCAGGCATCGTCCACACCGGCAATCAGTGCCGCCAAAGGATCGGCTCCAGTGTCGATTTTCTCCTTCAAACGCTCCAGGGCGGTTTCCATCGGCTCGCGGACCACCTGCTCGGAAAGATCGGTTTTCCGGAATTGGAAACCGTAGCGCAAGATCTTGAATGTGGAGCCGTTGGACTCGATCCAATCGGCGTATTCGCGGGCGTCATCCCCGAAACCGTCGAGGAGCAGCTTGCTGAAATGGTGGGGGGAGACGATGCGCGGCCGCTCCGCCTCGATGCGTCCGTTCCGGATCCGGACCGTATCCACCTGGTCCAGCAGCTCGCTGACGAGGGAGAAATGGAAACGCGTGGTCCCGAAGGTCTCGATCCCGCTCTGGGGACTGACCACCACCCGTGTGTTTTCCATCGCGTAATGGAAGTCGTGCTCTTGATACATTTTCAAACAATAACGGGCTGTCCGCAGGCTGCAATCCCGCTTATTTCTTCAACCACCATTTGACAAACCCGCGTTTTTCGCCTTTTGACATGGCTGCATGAAGAATAAATTTTTGATCCTGCTGGCGATCTCCGCCGTGGCACTCACGGGATGCGAGGCGATGAAGATCCGTCCGGTCTATGACCCTGTCGGCTACAAACCGAAAAACCCGTCCAATGTCCGCGTGAAGGTCTCCCTGCAAAACCGGATGGTCTATGTGCTGGAGGGCAACAAGCCCCTGCTTGTCACTGCCACCGCTATCGGCACTCCGGCCAAGCCGACGCCAAGAGGGACCTTCCGGGTCATCGAAAAGATCGAAAACAAACGTTCCGGCTCCTACGGGTTTTGGGTAAATAGCGACACCATCATTGCAGGCACCAGTTCGCAGCGACCGGGCGGCGGGTATCGCTACATCGGCTTCCCCATGCAATATTGGGTCGGCTTCTCTCCCGGCTATGGGTTCCATATGGGATCGGTCTGGCCGGTTCCCCGCACGCACGGATGCCTGAGGCTGCATGAAAATGCGGCCCGCGAATTCTTCGAAATCGTCAGGATCGGAACTCCGGTGAACATCGCCCAGACCCAGCCGGAAGACGAGACGCTCGGGAAGAATCCGTCCCGTCCGCAGGACTACAACGATCCGGATCCGCCAAAATCCTTCACGATCTCTCCGGCGGTCTTCAAGAAGGATCCGAACGATATTCCCCGCGACCAGCCCTGATCCGGCAGGCTGCACAATCCCCCGTGTTCTCCCTGCAGGTGTGATCAAAAGCGGGCAACGAATGAGGAAGCCTTCCACAGCAAGTCGTATCCAGGGGGCCTGCGCGTGCGCGGTGCCCCCCCTGTTTGTCTGCCCGGCCTCCAAACGGACGGGACGTCCGTTCTCCCTCCCCCGCGCGCCCGGTCAGGCGCCACGCGATTGGCCATTGCCGGATTTTCCATGAAACCCGGCGCACCCCCCCCCGCGCGCATGAACCTGCGCACACCGGACGTGATGTCCCATGTGCAGGCGCAGGTGGAGAGCCACTACAGGAGCGCGCTGGTGGAAAGGATCCGCGCCCGGGGCGGCGTGCTGCAAACCGGGAAGACGACGATCCGGCTCGCGAAGCAATTCGGGTTTTGCTACGGGGTGGAGCGCGCGATCGATCTGGCCTACGCGGCCGGGAAGGTCTTTTCCGGCCGCCGGATTTTTTTGCTCGGCGAAATCATCCACAACCCGGACGTGAACGCGCAGATGTCGGCCCTGGGGATCCGGCACCTCGATCCCCGTCCGTCCACCGAGGAGATCGGCCGGCTCGATGCCAGCGACGTGGTCATCGTGCCCGCCTTCGGGGCCGAGGTGAAAACCGTCCAGTTGGTCCGTGATCGCGGCTGCCAGGTGGTGGACACGACGTGCGGCGATGTGATGAGCGTGTGGAAACGCGTCCGGCAAAACGCCGCGGAGCAGGTGACCTCGATCATTCACGGCAAGGCCACGCATGAGGAAACCCGCGCGACGGCCTCCCGGGCGCTGGGTCCGGACGGCACCGGACATTACCTCGTCGTCCTCGACCTGGAGCAGACCCGGCGGGTCTGCGATTTTGTGGAGAAGGGCGGTGATCCGGCGGAATTTGCGGGCCATTTTGAAGGAGCCATGAGCCCGGGATTCGATCCCACGATCCACCTGGAGCGCCTCGGCGTGGCCAACCAGACCACCATGCTCCGGAGCGAGACGGAAACCATCCAATCGCTTCTGAGGGAGGCCGTCGCGCGCCGCGATGGCGGAAGCGCGTCGAACTTCCGCTATTTCGACACCATTTGCGGGGCCACCCAGGAGCGGCAGGATGCCCTCTTCCAGCTTCTCAGGGAGCCCTTGGATCTCCTGATCGTCATCGGAGGCTACAACAGCTCGAACACCACCCATCTCGTGGAAATCGGCAAAAAGAAATACCCGACATGGTTTGTCCGGAATGCCGGATGCCTCGTCTCGGCCCGCGAGATCCGCCATTTCGATCTTCACCGGAAATCGGAAATCCGCTCCGCGGACTGGCTCCCCCTGGATCGCCCGCTGACCATTGGCGTCACCGCCGGAGCCAGTTGTCCCAACAACCTCATCGAAGAAATCATCCAACGCGCGCTGGAACTTCGCGGCGAGGAAGCCGGGACCTGACTTGCCAATCGGATCCCCCTGCGCGATATTCTCCGTTGCGGGCTTGCCCGGAACCCGTAATGTATTTCGTGCTCCCATGCCATCCCTTATTTCATCCGACAAGATCAAGCTCCGGCTGAAAAAATCCCTTCCCGGCGACTTGGCAGCCCGCGAGGAGGCCGCGGTGACGCTTTCCGCCAAGCTCAACGAGTTGTTCGGCGCGGGTTATGTCCGGGATGACATCTACGGGCTCGTCATTCCTCTTCTCATGCAGGGAAAGGTAAGAATCGACCTCGCTGACCGCTCCGAGCGCCTGGAGATGGAAGATCAAAGCCAAAGGCTTCAGCGCAGCAACGCCATTCAGGTCTTCGAGGATTATCTGTCGGTCCATCAGAAAACCTCGGAACGGCCGATGGCCTCGTCCGCGGCGTAGCCATCACCCGCCGCAGACTTCCCCGATGGCGAGCCCGATCGCCGCCACCGCGCTCCGCAGCTGGCTTTCACTCGTACACAGGGGCGGCATGAGGACGATGGTGTCGAGGACCGGTCGCGTGAGGAGCCCGTGCTTCCTGGCGGCTTCGCAAATTCTCCCGCCGGTCCGCGCCTGCCAGGGGAAAACTTCCCCGCCGCGATCCCTGACCTCGATTCCGGCCAGGAATCCGCATTGTCGGATTTCGTGGACACACGCATGACCTTTCAGTTCCCCGAGCGAATCCGCCATCACCGCGATTTTCGGCTGCAGTTTTTCAAGGACTTTTTCCTCTCGGAAGACATCGAGGCCCGCCAGGGCGGCGGCGCAGCCAAGCGCGTTGCCGGTGTAGCTGTGGCCGTAATAAAAAGTCTTCTGCTCGTCGAACTCGCCGAGAAACGCGGAAAAAACCCTCTCGGTGGTGAGCGTGGCCGCAAGCGGCAGATATCCCCCGGTGAGCCCCTTCGCAATGCACAAAAAATCCGGGATCACATTTTCCTGTTCGCAGGCGAACATCGTCCCGGTCCGGCCAAATCCGGTCAGCACCTCGTCGAGGATCAGGAGCGCGCCGGTGGCGTCGCACTTCCCGCGCAGCCGGCGCAGAAGCCCCCGCGGCCAGACACGCATTCCCGCGGCCCCTTGGATGAGCGGCTCGATGACGACCGCCGCGATCTCTCCGGACGGAATCCGGTCGAGTTCCTCCGGGCAGGAAATCCGGTCTACCGGAAACTGATGACCCGCGAAGCGATCGTGAAATGCCCCGATGCCGCCGAGGCTCGCGGCGCCGGCGGTGTCTCCGTGATAGGCCTGGTCGAATGCGACGAAACGCTTGCGGGCGGGATCGCCGCCCAACTGCCAGAACTGGATCGCCATTTTCATCGCCGCCTCGATCGCGGTCGACCCGTCATCGCTGAAAAAGACGCGGGAAAGAGTCCGGGGAGGGAAAAGCCCCGCGAGTCGCCCGGCCAGTTCCACCGCCGGGGCATTGGTTGTTCCGAGGAAGGAAACGTGGGCCACCCGGGCAAGTTGATCACGGATGGCGGCGGTGATTTTCGGGTGCCCGTGCCCGTGGATGGTCGTCCAGATCGAGGAATTTCCGTCGAGGTATTCGCGCCCGCGGCTGTCCCTGAGAGTCGCCCCCTCGCCTTCGACCAGGATGACCGGCTCATGGTCCTCCGCGCACCACGCTTTCATCTGGGTGAAGGGATGCCAGCAATGGGCCTTGTCCAAAGCGGCCAGGGATTCGGTGTTCCAAACGTCTTGCATTGCGGTTCGGCTCAACGCGTCGGGCCTCCGCAGACCAGCGCGTCGTATTGGGAAATCGTCATGGCGCAAGAAGTGGGCCCCGCATGCGCGGCCATGTCCGGAAAGTTCCGATAAAACCATCCCGCTGGCAAGGGTTCCCTGTCGGGATGGCTAAAATTTCCGCGCGCCGCAGGCCGCAAAGCGGATCTCCTTCGAAGGCTCCGACAGGCCGGCGGAGCCCCGTGCGATCACGCGAGAAGTTCCCGCCAGTCTTCGCTGGTAAGGGCGGGCATTTCCGCGTCGAGGAGGCCGGAAATGAGGGCCCGTTTCTTTTCCTGCATGGCGATGACGCGATGCTCGACAGTATCGCGGGCGATGAGTTTGATCGAGGTGACGACACGGGTTTGCCCGATCCGGTGGGCGCGGTCGGTGGCCTGGGCCTCGGCGGCGGGATTCCACCACGGGTCGAAGTGGATGACGGTGTCGGCGGCGGTGAGGTTGAGGCCGGTGCCGCCGGCTTTGAGGCTGATCAGAAAAACCGGGATGGCGGGATCGGACTGGAACTTTTCAACGGCGGTCGCGCGATCCTTGGTCGAGCCGTCGAGGCGGCACCAGGCGAAGCCGGCTTTGTCGAGAGCGGGGGCGATGAGGTCGAGCATGGCGGTGAACTGGCTGAAGACGAGCACGCGGTGCCCGCCGTCCACAGCCTCGCCGACGAGTTCCAGCAGGGCGTCCAATTTCGCGGAGTCCCCGGGGGTTTCCCGGCCGAGAAGCCGCAGGTCGCAACAGGCCTGGCGGAGGCGGAGCAGGGCGGTGAGCACGCGCATGCGGGCGGCCCCTCCGGATTCTTTCATGGCATCGGCCTCGGCCCGCGCCGCGATCTGGAGCTGGGTATAAACCGCTTTCTGCGCGGGCGAGAGCTCGACCTCGACGACCTGTTCGATTTTGTCCGGCAGCTCGGGAAGGAGGTCGGATTTTTTCCGGCGGAGCATCCACGGGCGGACCCGGCGGTTGAGGCGGTCCCAGAGCGGGCCGCTCCCGCCCTCCAGAAGCGGTTTCTCATACCGTTCCTGAAAATCCTTCCTGCTCCCGAGATATCCGGGCAGCAAAAAATCGAAGAGCGACCACAGATCGCGGAGGGAATTCTCGAGCGGGGTCCCGGTGAGGATGAATCGGGCACCCGCCTGAAGGGCGCAGGCGGCTTTGGCATTTTGGCTGTCCGGGTTTTTGATGTGCTGGGCCTCGTCGAGGACCAGGGTGGAAAATGGGCGCCCCCTGTATCGCCCGATGTCGCGCCGGAGCAGGGCGTAGCTCGTGACGACGATGTCCGAGGAGGGGATCGCGCCGAAAAGCCCTTCTCGTTCCGCGCCCTCGATCGCGAGAACCTTGAGGCCGGGAACAAACTTCTCCGCTTCCCGGCGCCAGTTCCAGACGAGCGAAGACGGACAGACGACCATGTGCGGCCCCGGCAGGGAGCCCATCATGGCGAGAGCCTGGACGGTTTTTCCCAACCCCATCTCATCGGCCAGCAGACCTCCGGAATTTTTTTGCGCCAGGAAAAGGAGCCACCCCGCGCCGTCGATCTGGTATGGGCGGAGGAGGCCCTTCAAGCGGCCGGGCTTCAAGGGTGCGACCTGAATGGCGGCCCCGTCGGCCCCTGTCCATCCGGAGATGCAGGCCTCGAGGTAGGCGCGCTGCGAGCCTGGAATCCGATAGATCCCGCGTTCCTGGAGGGGAGCGGCATCGCGGAGAACCTCCTCGATATCCGCCGCGAGATCCGCGTCCGGCACGGCCACGCGCCCGCCCTTGAGCCGCAGTTGAGGGGAGCCGCCTTGCAGGAGCCGCTGGACTTCCCGATGCGGGAGCACCGCCTCGTTGCCCGCCGTGAAATGGATGTGGAAATCCAGCCAGCCGTCCTCTTTTTCCCTGAGCGCGAACCGCGGCTCGATGCGGACGATGTCGCGCGTGACATGCCGGAAACGCCCGCCCTCCCTGACCGTCCATTTGTTCCGGAGTCGCGGGAGAGTCGAAGAGAAAAACCTCAGGACCGCCGCCTCGCCCTTCAACGCCGCTTTTCCGTGAAAATCCACAAACCCGCACGAGATCAGTTCGCGCAACGCGGCGGCTTCCGCCTCACGGTTGGCAACCCCCGGCCCGGAGTAACCGAAAGAGATCTCCGCATCGAGGTGCCGCAACGAACCTTCCAGCGCGAGTTGGATTCGGGGGATTTCCGTCGTGGGGTTTTGCCTTGCAGGCACGGGAGTTGCCGTTGCGGGGGCTTTCTTTTCCGCGGGATGCAGCACCGCGATCCCGACCGCAACGGCATGCGCGCAGATGATGCCACGGACCCTCGAATCCCGGCACGGGCAAAGGTTCTCCACATCGACGGCATTGCGGATTTTCAGCCCGGCCAGGAAGGGTTTTCCCTGCGAGACCACCTTCCCTTTCAACACGGGAGCCGCATATGTGGCCTCCGAAACCCGTCCGGCGGCATGGATCGCGCGGGCTTCCTTGAAGGCCGGCCAACCGCACAACGAAACGAGGAATTTTTCTGTCAGTTCCATTTCCGGTGTTCGGTTCTATCTGGAAAATCGTTTTGCGACAGCGGATATTCGGAGTTGAGCAAACCGGCCATTCTCCCCCATTGTGGCTGGTGTTATGCGCATCCTTGTTGCCGTCCTGCTCGCTCTCGCGATCATTGCGGCGCAATCCGTTTACGGCGGGTTGATGCGGGCCGTCTTCAGCCTTCCCTGCTACGCGCTCGTTGCCGTGGCCGGGCTCCTCGGCGTGGGAGCCGTGTTTTGGAAGCGCGCGGTGCCGCCCCAACCGGCGGCCGTGATCGCCACTCTTGGGGCGGGAGGGTTCCTCTTGTGGAGGACGCTGAACACTCCCGGTCAGGATCTGGCTGTATTCTACACCTTTCTCGTGACGGCGTGCGTGGCGGTCTATTGCCTTTGCTCCTGCGTCGTGACGTCTCCGGCTTCGCGCCACGTCTTCGTGTCGCTCCTTTTGCTCTCCGCTCTCGGGCAAGTCGTGGTCGCGGCCATCCAGTTTTCCGAACCCGGCTATTTTTGGCCGTTTCCGTGGTTCAGCGAGCAGATGCGATCCTGGTATTGCAAGCCGGAAGCGACCGCCTGCGCGCGGGGGCACGGGATTTTTCTCAACGCCAACCATCTGGCCTGGTTTCTGAACGGGATGACGTTTCTTTCGCTGGGCATGGCCTGCCTCGGACGGACCGCAGTTTGGGTCAAGGTCGTCCTGGCTTATGTGGCTGCCGCCTGCGTCGCGGGCACGGTTTTGACTCTCAGCAGGGGCGGGATGATCGGCCTGGGAACGGGATTGGTCACATTTTTTGCCCTGAGCCTGATCGCGTTGGGAGTCGGCGCGCGGGACAGGAGGCTGGTGATTCTCCTGGCGACTCTGGCGATTCTCACAGCCGGCTTGGGCGGGGGATATTATCTTTTTTCCCAGAGCATGACCGCCCAGGCGAGAATGAGCAGAATCATGGAGGATTCCTACCGGACGAACCTCTGGCCCGCCGCTCTCCGGCAGGCACAACTCGAACCGCTCATCGGAACCGGGGCCGGCTCCTTCACCCAGCTTTCCCGGCGGCTGCGCGATTACTCGTCGAATGCTGACGACACGTTTGCCCACAACGACTGGGCGCAGGCGATGGCGGATTTCGGCTTTATCGGGCTTGTGTTCATCCTGGCCGCATTCCTCCTCAACTGGAGGGCGGGTTTCCTGGGATTTGTGGACGCCCTGAGACAGCGGATGTCGGTTGCCAGCCGGCCGCAGAGCAACTCCGCCGCCTTCGGGATTGGAGCCTTGTCGGCCCTGGCCGCCTTCGCGGCCCACTCGTTCTTCGATTTCAACATGCAGATCCCCGCGAACGCTCTTCTCGCAGCCGCATGCGCCGGTCTTGCGGCCAATTCGGGTGTTGCGCCATGGGGTTGCACGGGCAAAAGACGGGGGGCGCGTTGGTTGGCGGGAATGGCTTCCTGCGCGTGCGGCGTTTTTCTCGCTGGCCTGCTCTTCCAGCACTCCGGGGCGGAGTGGAGTTCGCTTCGTTCCGAGAATGCGCTGATCCAAGGAGATTTCGCCCGGGCCGCGGAGATGGCCAGCCAGGGCCTGACCGCTGCTCCCTACCATTCGCGCCTCCGCCGACTGCTCGGGGAGGCGCTGCTCCAGGGAGCTCCGTCCTCGAAGAATCCCAGGGAAAACCACGTCCTTTCGACCTATCACCTCCGCAGATCGACCGAACTCGATCCCAACGAGCGGTGGAATCAACTGATGCTTGCCATTTCGCTCACCAATCTCCGGCAAAAGCGGGCTGCCGAGATGGCGCATATCGAAGCGATCCGCCTCGATCCCGGCAACCCCGCCGTCCATGAATACCACGCTTTGTTTCTGGAAGGATCAGGAAAAACCGCCGAGGCCATCCGGGCCTACGAAGTCGCTCTCGCCGTCCCCGGGACCAAGTTCTCCTCCCAACGGCTCCGGGCGCTCCGCCAACGGACGAAATGATCTCCTTCGCAAACAGGCTCCCTGTCGAATATTTTTCTCTAAATGTGTTGCCAAGTCCGGCATGGGCGTTACAACGCCAATTTACCGCTTATGAAGACCATTCGTTTTATTCCGGCACTCCTCGCTTTCGCGTTGGCATCGCTTTCGGCAACCGGAAGTCTGAGGGCACAACAAAACCGTGTCCCGGCCAGCTTTTATCTGGCGCCGACTCCCTCCGACTACTCGTCGGATATCGGAGAACGTCCGCTCGGGGAGGAAGAAGAAGATTCGAATTTGAGCCCTCTCGGCCTGTTCGAAGGAAGCCCGTTCAAATACACTTTTTCCGTCCGGGAAGGCTACGACGACAACCTTTTCACCACGCGCACAAACACCAGCAAAAGTTTCTACACGAATTGGGCCGCCGGGGTGGATTACCAGTTCGGCAGCCCGAGACTCCAGTTGAGCGCGAACTTGGGCGGCGGGATAACCTATTACTACACCCGGCCGGGTGACAAGGTGGATTTTAACGGGCGGTTCGCCCTCAAGGCCGTCTATCTCGCCACGCCGAGATTGACCCTGTCCGGCAACACGACGATCGCCTACTTGTCCCAGCCGGATACGAACATCATCGGCGGCACCAACCGGGTGAACGGAGACTATATCTATGCCAACAGCTCCGTTGAAGGCGCCTATCAGTGGAGTGAAAAGTTCTCCACAGTGACCGGCTACCAAGGCTACGCCAACTACTACCTCGAGGACGAGTTGAATGACACCCTGTCGTTCTGGTCTTCCACCTTCAAGCAATCGTTCCGCTGGCTCCTTCTTCCCAAGACAACGGTCGTCGCGGAATATCGCGCCAATCCCATCATCTACACCGGCGGGGCGGACCTGAACAGCTTCGGAAACTTCGCGCTCGTCGGTTTCGACCAGATCTTCAACCCGCGCTTCAAGTGGACCGCCCGGCTCGGCCTCGAACAGCGCTTCAACCAAAATCCGGTGGACGGCAATTCCACCTATTTCGGGCCCTACGGAGAATCCAACCTGAGCTACCAGTTCGGCCCGGCCTCGACGCTCTCATGGAATGCCCGCTACGGAACCGAACCCTCCGGCCTGACGAATGTGACCCAACGCCAGACATTCCGGACCGGCATCGCGGTCACCCATGCCTTCACCCCGAGGATCTCCGCCAATCTTGGCTTCAATTTCGGAGTGGATTATTTCGACCAGTCCGGAGTCATCGATACTTTTACCGAGACGATTTTCGACGTCGCGCTGGGCGTGAATTTCAAAATCAACCGCACCGCCTCACTCAGCGCCGGCTATCAATTTGTCGACGTGATGGCGCCGCAAAACATCGCCTTCGAATATACCCGGAACGTCGTCTTCGTAGGAGCCAATCTCAACTTTTGAGGCGGCTCGTCAAACGCTGCCCTGGCGCATCTCATCAAGTCTTGCGCGTCGGGTTCCTTGTGCTAGCTTGAATCCGTCCATCCGCTGCCTGAATTTCCCACCATCTTGCGCACTACATGAACAACAATGACAGCGGTGAACTGAAGCTTCACTTCCTCGACTATTGGCGCGTCATCCGCGTCCGTCTCCCGCTCATTATTCTGGTTTTTTTTCTGGTGGTTCTCACCGCCGCAATCGTGACCTACTTCATGCCGAAGGAATATGCGTCGACCGTCACGATGCAGGTGAAGCAGAACGACACCCTCATACAAGTCTTTGACCGGCAGGCCGGTGTCGGGTTCGATCCCCGCTTTTTAACGACCCAGTTCGAAATCATTCAGAGGAAAGAAATGCTCTATCCCGTGATCGACTCCCTCGGGTTGGAACAACGCTGGCGGGGAACTTTTGGATTCACGAACAAAGAGCAGGCCTACTTCCGGCTCCGCAGCATGATCGATGTCCGGGAAATCCGGAATACCGAACTGATCCAGATCATCGTCATGAGCACCGACCGGCAGGAGGCGGCGGAAATCGCAAACCGGATCGCCGAGGAATACCAGAAGAAGCGGATCGAAGACCAGCAGCAGATGGTCGCAAAGTCGCTGGCCCAACTTCAGGACGAAGTGGAAAAGCAGCGCAAAAAGGTTGACGATTTGCGGAGCGAGGCGACCAGGATCCGGACGGAAAACAAAATCCCGGATTTCAGCCCGGACACCCTGCAGGATCCCAGGGATGTTGCCAATGAGGTCTACCAATCTGTCGAGCAACAGGTCAGCACGGAAAGGCTGAGGGTCTCTTCCCTCCGTGCCAAATACGATCAAATCGCCAAACTTACAGACGACCAGGTGATGCGCAGCATCACGACGCTCGAAATCGAGGACCCGACGATCTTGCGGCTGCTCCCGCAATACCAGGATGCCGTCGTGGCCCAGGTCGTCAATCGGGGAGAAGGCCTGGGCGCCAACCACCCGGTCGTCAAGGGCAACCGGGAGAAAGAGGAAGAGACAGGCCGCCAACTCAGGGATCAGATCAAGTCGCTTCGATCGAGCCTCGCCGCCAATATCCAGATCGCCGAAGATTCCCTGCACCAACTCGAAAACCGCCTCGCCGAAGCCAAGGAAGCCCAGTCGGTATCCAAGACACGCGCGGCCAGCTACTACGAGGCGAAAAACAATTACATCCAGGCGAAGAATGTTCTCGAGGCGGCCGTGATGCGACTCTCCACGGAATCGATGCAACGCAAGATGCCGCAGAACCCCGCGATCATCTGGGAGCGCGCCGAGCCGGCGAGCAGTCCCTCGCGCCCCCGCGTGATACTCAACATCCTGCTTGGCGTGGTAGTGGGTCTGGTTTTTGGCGTCGGCCTCGCCTTTTTCATCGAATACCTCGACACGAGCGTGAAGACCATGGAGGACGTGGAGACATTCCTCCAAGTTCCGGTCCTGGCGGTCATCCCCAAGAACATCACCCTGCTCATCAACGACTCGGACGACAACCCGGACGCGGAAGCTTACCGGATCATGCGCACGAACATCGAATTCAACCGGAAATCTCCGGACGCCAATACGATCACGATCATCAGCGGCGGCGCCGGTGAGGGAAAATCCACGACCCTCATCAACCTGGCCTATACGTTTGCCAAGGGCGGCTATACGACCCTGGTCGTGGATGCCGACTTGCGCCGCCCCTCGCAGCACCGCCTGTTCGAAATCGAAAACGAAGCGGGGCTGAGCGATTACCTGACGACGGAAATCGACCTGGAAGAGGTCGTCCACCTCACCAAAATCGACAATCTTTACCTGATGACGAGCGGCCAGTTGCCGAACGATGCGGTGGGCATCCTGAATTCCCAGCGCATGGTCGAACTGATCGAGGAGGTCAAGGGCCGGTTTGACATCATCTTCTTCGACTCCCCCCCCATTCTCGGGGTGAGCGACGCTTCCGTCCTGTCCAGCGCCATGGACCTCACGATCATCGTCGTGCAGCACAGGCGTTTCCCGCGCGCCATGCTCCAACGGGTCAAGCTGGCTGTTGCCAACGTGGGAGGAACCATCCTGGGGGTCGTGCTCAACAACGTGGACGTGCGCCACGACCAGCACTACGAGTATTACACCAGCTATTACAACTACTATCACAAGGGCGGAAAAAACGACCGGCGCAAAGCCGCCCGCAAGAAAAAGGAACAAGCGATCGCCTCATCGGGCCCGGCCAAAAACGAATCAGAAGAAGATGCATACTAAAGTCTGCCTTATGGCGTTCCTTGGCGCCCTCGCCCTCCTCCCGCCCGCATGGGGGCAGGATGCGGTGCTTCGCGAGGGAGATCAGATAGAAATCCGCATTGGAGGCGTGCCCCCCCAGGACATCAGCCAGGTGGCCGGAGTATACACGGTCGACGGCGATGGATTCATCAACATGCCCCACATTGGCAAGGTCCGGGCCGCCGGGGCCACCCAGTCCCAATTGCAGAGCGCGATTGAAAGCACCTACAAATCCCAGCAGATCTACACCAACCCCTCGATCACCCTGGCGGTCCCGAATGCCGCACGGTTTGTGGATGTGGGAGGAGATGTCAGGTCCCAGCAGCGGGTGCCATTCACGGCCGATCTCACCGTCCTCGGCGCCATTACCGCCGCAGGGGGATTCACGGAATATGCCGACCAGTCGAAGGTCAAGCTCCTGAGAGACGGAAAAGTCACCATCATCAACATCAAGGATGTCCGCAAGGACCCCTCGAAGGATATCAAGCTCAAGCCCGGAGACAAGATCCAGGTTCCCCAGAGCTTCTGGTGATCGGATCAAAAAGCCGGGCAGAGGTGCCCGGGCCACACGGCCTCCCGGTGATCCGGGAAAGATTTTCCGGATTCATCCGGCTGGGCTCCGTCCACGTGGCAGGAGCCGAGGAGTGCCCCTCCCTTTTCCACCCTCACCGATCGCGCATGGACCTCGGCCTCCAGGCGTCCGCCACGGCGCACATGAACAACCCCCCGGCAATGGACGATCCCGGCAAGGTGTCCCCTCACCTCCAGATATCCGGTCTCCACGGGAAGCGTGAAACTCGCCCGTGCGTTCTTTTCAATGAAGACCGACGGGGCAATGATCCGGCAGGCGCAAACGCGGCCGGTCGCAAGGTGGACCTCGCCTTCGGCTCTCAGCGTGCCGACAATGCGGCCCTGTATGTCGGCTGATCCACAAACGATCCATGAGCTACTCAGGCTTCCTGCAGGGCCTATGGCAAGCTTTCCACGGGTGTCCACCTGGCGCGAGGTTGCCGAGAGAATCGTCCTGTCCCCCAATTCGATGGCGGAATTACAGCAGGGACAAAGAGTGTTTACCGCATGGGGAGAAACGGGGTGGGTTGTTCCGCACCGGTGACAAAGGACTGCCACCGTGCCGGAAATTGAGGCGGGAAAGGGGGATTTCGCACAAGCCCTTTTTCGAACCTCGTAATAGTCCCCGCAGGATTGACAATATGTCGAGATCAGGTGGAGCGGCTCAAGCTGGGAAAAACCGCAACCCGGACACTGGAATTTCGCCTTCTGCGGAAGACGGGGCATGCGGGGATCAGGCCGAGACTTCGGCGGACTTTCCGCGTGCCGTTTCAACCATTGGAGCCACCGGGCGAGCGCCCGCTCCCTGGGTCTTGGCAGAGGTGACCTCGGATTTTCCGATAAAGGTCGCGCCTTCCTCGATCACGATGCGCATGGCTTTCAAGTCGCCGTTCAATTGGGAGCTCGCCTTCAGTTCGCAACGCTCACTCACCGAGATGTTTCCGTTGACCGTGCCGTGGACGGTGACCGCCTTGGTCTTGACCTCCCCTTTGACCTGCGCGTTTTTTCCGAGTGTCAGGACCCCCTCGGAGATGATCTCGCCGTCCAGTTTGCCGTCAAAAATCAATTCGTTGTCGAACTTCAACGTCCCGGAAATTTCCACATCGTTTGCAAGGATGTTCTTTGCGGAAGAAGGTTCTGCTGCAAATGAAGTCAAGTTGTTCAAATTCATAACCGTTGGGCCCGACCATAGCAGTCCTGGGGCCGAGGTCAATGCCGCGCAAGAAAAACCTTCGTTCCGAAATCTTCCCAATTCTCCCCTTGACCAAAGCCGTGCAAATCCCAGCATGGGAACATGGACTTTTCCGACAGGGCGCTTTACATCAATCGCGAATTGAGCTGGCTGGAGTTCAACCAGCGGGTTTTGGACCAGGCCATCGATGAGTCCAATCCGGTTCTCGAGCGCCTGAAGTTCCTTTGCATCGTCAGCTTGAATCTGGATGAATTTTTCGAAGTCCGGGTCGCCGGCCTGAAGCAACAGAGGCAGACCCATTCGTCCGAAGCCGGGCCGGACGGCCTTTCCGCCGGAGAGACGCTGGCTCTCGTCAGCGAACGCACGCGCAAGATGGTCGACGACCAATATCTTTGCTGGAGGGAGCGGATCATGCCGGCCCTCGAAGCCCGACGCATCCGTTTCCACACCTACCCGAATGTTCCGGAACACGAGCGCCGACATTTCGCGCGGTTTTTCGAGAAGACCGTTTACCCGGTGCTCACGCCGATTGCGGTGGATCCCTCGCACCCGTTCCCCCAGCTCCTGAACAAGAGCCTGAACGTCATCGTGGAATTGGAGGGCGACGGGTTGGAGACAGACATCGCCGTCGTCCAGGCCCCCAGGATTCTTCCCCGTGTCGTGCCGTTTTCCCAAAGCGAAAACGGCGACGACTATGTCTTTTTGGGCAACATCATCCAGGAACATGTCGCCTCGCTTTTCCGGGGAGTCACCGTCAAGGGCTCCCACCCTTTCCGGATCACCCGCAACAGCAATCTCTACTTCGACGAGGAGGAGGCGCAGAATCTCCTGCATGCCATCGAGGAAGAACTCCGCAAAGTCAAACGCGGGGCCGCCGTCAGGCTCGAGGTGCAGGACGATTGCCCCCCCCGCGTGGTGAACCGGCTGCTGGAGATTTTCAACCTGGAGGAGGAGGATGTCTTCCGGATCGACGGCCCGTTGAATTTTTCCAGGCTCATGCCGCTGGCCCTGCAGATCGACCGCCCGGAGATCCGTTACAAGCGGTTTTCGCCCTGCACGGTCGTCTCGCTCGACACCGAGAGCGACATCTTTTTCCACATTCGCAAAGGCGACATCCTCCTCCACCATCCCTACGATAATTTCCAGACCGTGGTGGATCTCCTCGCGCTGGCGGCGGAGGATCCCGCCGTTCTCGCCATCAAGCAGACGCTTTATCGCACGAGTTCGGATTCCCCGATCGTCCAATCCCTCATCGAAGCCGCCCGGAACGGGAAACAGGTCACCGCCGTCATCGAACTCAAGGCCCGCTTCGACGAGGCCGCCAATATCAAGTGGGCGCGCATGATGCGCGAGGCCGGGGTGGACGTGGTCTACGGGGTCGCAGGGCTCAAAACCCACGCCAAGGCCATGCTCATCATCCGCAGCGAGGGCGATGGCATCCGGCGTTACGCCCACCTCGGAACCGGCAACTACCATCCCTCGACGGCGAAAATCTACACGGACCTCAGCATGCTCACATGCCGCGAGGAAATCACCAGCGATCTGGCGGAAACGTTTAATTGTCTCACCGGCGTTTCCAAATTTCCCGCCCTCAACCAACTCCTCGTGGCCCCGTGGTCGCTCTTTCCCGCTTTCCAGCAAATGATCGAAAATGAAATCGACCATGCCAAGGCGGGCCGCCCCTCGGGCATCTATGCCAAGATCAATTCCCTGGTCGAAGAAGGGATCATCGAAGCCCTCTACCGCGCCTCCGCCGCCGGAGTTCCCATCCGCCTTCTCGTGCGCGGCATGTGCGCCATCCGTGCCGGCATCCCGGGCGTCAGCGAAAAGATCGAGGTCCGGAGCATCGTCGGACGCTTCCTCGAACACAGCCGGATTTTTCGCTTTGAAAATGGCGGAACCCCCAAAGTTTTCCTCGGAAGCGCGGACTGGATGCCCAGGAATCTTTTCCGGAGAGTGGAAACCGTCTTTCCTGTCGTCCAGGATCGCATGGTCGAGCATGTCGAGGAAATTCTCGAATGGTTCTGGAAAGACAACATCAAGGCCAAGGTCATGCAGCCGGATGGGAGCTACGCGCCCAGGCAGATCCCGGAGGGCGAAAAACCCTTCGATGCCCAGGCCGAGTTCCTCGCCGACGCACAACTCCGCCGGAAACGCCGCCGTATCATGGAAGTCCCCCAGGCCGCCCTCGATAAACTCCCAAAAGGCTAAAGACAAACCGGCGGGCCTCAACTCATGGAGGGACCGGCGCCGTCCGGCCCGTATTGATTCCTGCCGCCACGATGATTATCCTTGCATTCTGGACATTGGTTTCGGCAGATGCTCCAAGTTCAGCATTCCCTCTCTGAGCCCTCTTCTGGTAGGCTCCGCGCCATCGTGGCCAACCCGTCCCGCTCCCAGACCAAAGATTCCTCTGCCAATCTTGGCTCCGGTGCCAAACTCTGGCTCGCTGCCGATAAATTGCGCAACAACATGGATGCGGCGGAATCGGAACGAAGGGTGGGTGGCCTACGAGAATCCCGCCGGTTTCGGAAGCGGGCAATCCGGCAAGGAATTCATGCAATGGTTTCAGGGAATAGACAAACGGGATGTGGAATGCCGCTGGCAATATTCGGAGCGAGGGTGTAAAAGGTGGTTCATGTCATTTCGGGGTGCCATTTTCTCAGCTGTCCATGCGCTCTTCTTGGCCGGGCTCTTGGCGGCAACCGAGCCGCTGACGAAGGAACAAATCCAGTCCGCCATTCTCACGGAGACGGTCACCATTCCCACACCCGGCGAGTTTTTCGCCGCGATGGACGAGCAGGGACAGCCGAACTGGACACAGTTGTTTTCCCCCGCGTCCGCGGGCAACACGGCAAGCCGCGAGCAGATGGCCTTCATGCTCGGGGTCCTGGTGGCCGACGGATACATTGCCGTGGAGGCCCAGGATGGACAGGGGGTCAAGAACACGGGCAAGGACATCATCAATCTCGCGAAAAAGCTCAATGTCAGCCAGAGTGTCCTCGGACGTGGAAACAGCATCAATGACTTCGCGGAAAACAATGACTGGACCGCCCTGCGCGAGGAGTTGGAAGCCACCCAGAACGAGGTGAAACTGTCGATGACAGAACAGAAAGACAAGGATCTGGTGATCCTCGTCACCGTCGGCGCCTGGATTCGTGGAACGCAGGCAGCCTCGGGCTTCATTGCGAAAAACTACACGCCGGGGCTCGCGGGGCTTCTTCGCCAGCCGGCGATCGTGGAATATTTTCTGGCCGAGTTGGGCAGGCTGCCAGAGCGCATGCAACAAGACCCGCTGGTCGCCGAGGTGCAACAAAAGCTCCGGGACACCCTCGCTCTGGTCCATACGAAGGACCGCACGCCTCCCGCGCCGGAGGCGGTGAACGACATCGCGGCCACGATGAGTTCGCTCGTGAACGATATTGCCAGGGGAAACAAAGAATCATGAAAACGCTCGGCATCTTTCTTCTTTCCGCCGCCCTCCTTTCCGCTCTGGAAACTCCGGGCTCCCGCGAAAACCCCACCGCCCGCAGCAAAGTGTTGGAGCTTGCAGGCGCTTTTGCCAACGACGGCTACAAGATCCGCGATGGATACTGGTCGGGTGTCCTGGAGCCGGGGAAACCCCAAATCCTCGCGGTGAATCTTTTTGCGGGGAATGCGTATTGGTTTTCCGCCGCGGCCCTGGCTCCGGCCCGGAAATTGTCCGTGACGCTCTTCGACGAAAAGGGCCGGCCCTTGGAGGGAGAACTTTTTCAGGATGGTTCAACGGCTGCCGCCGGGCTGCTCCCGGATGCGAGCGGGCGGTATCTCGTGCGCCTGGAGCTGGTCGAGGGAGACAAAGCGGATTTTTGTCTGGTGTATTCCTACAAGTAAAATGCCACTTCCGACCGCCGAGAAACTCAATACTCCCCAGGTCCGTCAGTTCTCTGTTTTCCTGCAGAACAAAGTGGGCGCCCTCCTGGAGATCGTCAAACTTCTCAATGAGAGCCATGTCGTCGTCCTCGCGCTCAGTATCCAGGATTCCTCGGAATCGGCGATCGGACGGATCATCGTGAGCGATCCCGAGCGCGTGGCGGAACTTTTCCGTGAACAGGACATCCCTTTCAGCGATTGCGAGCTGCTCGTTGTGGAGTTGGATGAAGGCCCCGGCGACCTGGCCCGCGTCCTGGCCGCCCTGCTGATGGCGGAGGTGAATGTGTATTTCAGCTACCCCCTGCTGGTCAGGCCGCACGACCGCGCGGTCCTGGCGATGCATTTGGACGACAACGAGTGCGCGGGTTCGGTTCTCGCCGGCGAGGGGTTCAAGCTCCTCGGCCAGGGCGATCTCTCCCGCTGAAAACCTCATCCTAACCCCAATGCTGTTCACTTAAGAATGGAGATGGCGTTCCGCCAGCATCGGTGACGGTCGCGGGCAAGATGCCCGCGCTCCTGTTTTGCGGCAAAGTGAACAGTATTGATCCTAACCCGGATAAATCAAAACAAGCCGATCGCAGCATGTTTCCAAAGTCCTGCCACTTCACCTTTCGGATGAGTGCAATGCATTTTTCAACACTCTCTTTTTGTGCGTCTTGTGCATTTTTGTGGCTGTTCATTTTCCTTAAGGGCTGTCCATCTGAGTGCGGTGGATTCAAGATGTCGCGGTTTCGCTTCCGCCAGCCGACTCGAAATCCACAACTGGCAGTGGTCGCCGCACTGAGATGGGCAGCCCTTTTTTCCTTTGTCGGTTGAAATGCGGCCTCGACCCCGCGGGGGCGGGCATGATGTAATTTTCCGATGAAGACACAACTTCTCGGAACCAGCGGCATGGAAGTCACGCGGCTGGCCTATGGCTGCATGCGCCTCTCCGGCTCATGGGACCGGACCGCCGTGGACGACGCGGTGATCCGGCGCGGCATCGAAGTCCTCGAGGCGGCGGTGGATGCGGGCTACACGTTTTTCGACCATGCCGACATCTATGGAGACACGGCGTGCGAGAGCCTCTTCGGGCATGCGCTGGAGAAGCATCCGGACTGGCGCGACCGTTTGGTCGTCGCGACAAAGTGCGGGATTCGGTTCGAGGATGAACCGGCGCCCGGCCAGCCGCACCGCTACGATTTTTCCCATGAGCACATTTTGGGGTCCGTGGAGGCCTCCTTGAAGCGGCTGCGCCTGGAGCGAATCGATTTGCTCATGCTGCACCGGCCCGATTTTCTGGCTGATCCGGCGGAGATTGCGCGGGCGTTCACGGAATTGCGCGCCGCCGGGAAGGTCCGGGAATTCGGGGCCAGCAATTTCCGCCCCTCTCTCGTTTCCGCCGTGCAGAAGGCGCTGCCCTTCGCCCTGCAGGTCAATCAGGTCGAGATCCATCCGCTGCGGTTGGACTGCTTCACGGATGGAACGCTGGATCAATGCCTCGAACGAGGCATCACTCCCATGGCCTGGAGTCCGCTGGCCCAGGGCCGGGTGGGTTCAGGGCAGGAGCCCAAACCGGATGCGCCGGACAGGGAGCATCATCTGGCCGTCCTCGCGGCGCTGGATGAGGCGGCGGCGCAATTCGGTTGCGATCGGACGGTCATCGTCCTGGCCTGGTTGCTGCGCCATCCGTCCGGGATTGTGCCAGTCGTGGGAAGCGTCCAACCGGCGAATATCCGAAATGCGGCGCATGCCACCGAAATCGAGATGGACCGGGACACGTGGTATCGCATCCTTCGCGCGGCCCGCGGAAAAAAGCTGCCCTGAGCCGCCGGAACTTCCGGCTCTATTTTTTGTGGACCCCTGAAGCCACTTTGAGGCGCAGGCCGTTGAGGCGGATGAATCCGGTGGCGTCGTCCTGGTTGTAGGCCTGCGTGGGGTCGGCTTCCATGGTGGCGATGTGCGGATGGTAGAGGCTGAGCGGGCTTTTCCGTCCGGCGGCATGGATTCCGCCTTTGTAGAGTTTCACCCGCACGGTGCCGGTTACATTTTTCTGGGATTCGGTGACGAGGGCCTGGATGGCCTCGCGTTCCGGGGCGAACCAGAATCCATTGTAAACGAGCGTGCTGTATTTCGGGATGAGGGCATCGCGCAGGTGCATGACCTCGCGATCCATCGTGAGCGATTCCATCTGCCGGTGGGCGAAATGGATAATCGCCCCCCCGGGGGTTTCATAGACGCCGCGGCTCTTCATGCCGACAAAGCGGTTCTCGACCATGTCCACGCGGCCGACCCCATGGATGCCGCCCAGTTTGTTGAGCTTGCGCATGACGGCGAGAGGATCCAGCGGCTCGCCGTTCACCGCGATGCCATTGCCTTTTTCAAATTCCAGCTCGACGAGTTCCGGCTGGTCCGGCGCATCCTCGGGCAACACCGAGAGCGTGGTGAAATATTCGCGGTTCCTGAGGTCACCCGCATCATACCAAGGATCCTCGAGAATTCCGGCCTCGTAACTGATGTGCAGGAGATTGCGGTCCATCGAATACGGTTTTTTGGCGCTTGCCGCGACCGGCACGCCGTGCGCCTCGGCATAGGCGATCATCTCCGCCCGTCCGGGGAACTTCTCGCGAAACCGGGCATCCCTCCAGGGGGCGATCACTTCGATGTCCGGGGCGAGCGCGGCGACCGTGAGCTCGAATCGGACCTGGTCGTTGCCTTTGCCGGTCGCCCCGTGCGCGACAGCGGAAGCCCCTTCGGCCCGGGCAATCTCGACCATCCGCTTCGCGATGAGCGGACGGGCGATGCTGGTGCCCAAAAGATACTGTCCTTCGTAGATCGCGCCGGCCTGGAGAACCGGATAGATGAAATCTCTCGCGAATTCCTCCTGGAGGTTGTCCACGTAGCATTTGGCCGCGCCGGTGCGCAGGGCTTTTTCCTCGAGCCCGTCCAGTTCCTCTCCCTGGCCGACATCCGCGCAAAACGCCACGATCTCAGCCCCGTATGTATCCTTGAGCCAATTCAGAATGACCGAGGTGTCGAGCCCCCCGGAATATGCGACGACGATTTTTTCCATAGGTCGGGAAGTATTGCCGGGAATGCGGCGGTTTCGCAACTCGCGAGACAGGAAACTTTCCATTCACACTTCCGGATTTGGGCGCATCGCCGAAAGGTGCAGACTCCAAGGGGAGCGGGCGTCCCGCCCGTTTGGAAACAGGAATTCGTATCGGAGGGTTGCGCCCCACACGGGCGGGACGCCCATGCCCCCTGGCCAGACCTGTGCGCTTGCACCTTTCGGAGAGGAACCCCCGCAGATCGGGTGGGAGGCGAGGTTACCCCCGCCGTCCCCCCACACCACCGGACATACGGTTCCGTATCACGGCGGTTGGAATGAAGTGATGGTTTTCAGGCATGGATTTTGATGGTTTCCAATAGAGAGATAAGCCCCATCCGCCCGAAGGCGGCGGCGGGGTAGGCGGCATTCATGTGCGCGGCTCCGGCATTCCACCACGGTCCGCGCCCGTTGCAGGCGCATCGCCACGCTTTGGCCTCCACGAACCCCAAGGCGATCAGGCGGCGGGCTCGGGTGACAACCCGCTTCCACCTCCGCCAGATCAGGCAGCGCAGCTTGCGCCGCAGCCATCCGTCGAGTTCCTCGAAGATGCCGTAAGTCATGGCTTTCTTGTAGTAGTTAGCCCACCCGCGCACCAGCGGGTTGAGGTCTTCAGCGATGAACCGCTCCAGATTTCGCCCCCTCCCCTTGCGGATGAGTTGACGCACTTTGTCTTTGAAGCGTTCCACCGACTGGCCCGCGACTTTCAGCCGCGGGCTCCGATGCACGGTCATGCTGTAGCCAAGGAACTTGCTTTCCCACGGTCGCGCCACCTGGCTTTTGGTCTC